>QGNH01001128.1_pt1 | contig 109857 bp, 156 predicted proteins | sample 1735481 | NCBI WGS metagenome assembly QGNH01 (sample SAMN09239004, study PRJNA386568) | Viral metagenome, whole genome shotgun sequencing project.
GTGTCGTCCATTTCTACCTTACGGCAGAACCATAAGCCGCGTCGTGTACCGCTTTAAGAGCATTGTGTTCTGCTTGGGCCGCTGCTTGTTCTTCTGCTTGCTGTTTCTGGACAGCTCTGATGGTGTCAAGTTGAACTTTATAATTGAGCATCAACTGATAGACTTCATCCACAGTATAGTGTTTAGTTACCAACTGTTTTGCGCCATGGTCAGTCAACACTGGAACGTCAACAGGTCGTTGAGTATCGGGTGCGCCGTCTACGCCAGGAACAGTCTCGGTAGTACGTCTTGTTAGAACTGAAGTAGTTCCATCTTTCAGGAGTTTCTGCCAGCGGCTTGGACCGCCAAATACTTCTTTGGATAGGTCGTTAAGCTTCATTCTGAGTTCGCGTGGGATGTCCATTTTGTTCCTTAAAAAGAGTTAATAAAGCGTATCTTTTTGACTTCTTTGGGAATGTCTTTTACGTCTATCTCGATTATACCGTCGTTGTCATCAGCAACAATTTTAGATGGAATGTCCACCTTAAGCATCTGTTCAGTCATGTACTTTTCCGATTCACCAATGTTGGAACCGAAATACGTCCTAACTTCAGATGGATAGCTAAAGCCCTTCGCGTCACAAAGGCGCTTCATTTCAAGCATTTTTTTGAATTCTCCATCCATGTCCCGAAGGCCCTGGACGTAACTTGACATGCTCATGTTGATTGAGCCACACCGTCAGTGGATAGGGAACTTCTCTGCTGATACGCCAAGGCCACAACTTCTTTGGCTGTTTGTTTCACTTGGGTGTTATCGCCGTTTTCGAAGAACAGGGTCGAACCGACTTCCTTGGAACCACTGCTAAACAGGCCTCCAGATTCGAATTCAGGAGCAACGTTTAATACCTTGTCCATGTTGAAGAACTCGTTCTGATCTGTTTCTGTGTTGTATAGCTCTACGAATTTCATTACTTTGCTCCTTCTATTCTTTCTTTTTTACCGCAAGCACAATCGTTGCAGTATGATGTTGGTTCAGCACACGACAGGTTGACCGGCGTTACTCCAGGCGGGATTGCCAAAGGATTGGGCAGTCTAGTGTCTATTACGTCCATTTCAATCTTACTACCAATTGGCAAAGCAAACAACATAATTTTATTGTTCGGATAAAGTGTCTTTAATTGAGCCTTTAGCGCAGTCAGGTGTTCTGGAGTGATGTCATCTGCGTAGATTTTGACCATCAGCAGGTCTCCAGGCTGAAGGTTAACCCTTGTTACTTCTACTTCCTTTATCGCTAGATCATTTTCCGTCGCCATCGCCTTCTCCCTCTTTAAATTCAATGTTAGGTAATCCTACTTGTTTGTCAAATTCCTTGCTAGCTCTGGCCGCTTTATTGGCCTCAACCTTGGCAATAAAATCAGGGGTATGCTCTACATAGCGGCCCTTATCCCATCCAGTCGTAAAACAGCGACCTACGGCCTGGGTAAAACGTGACTTCCAGACGGTCCATTCGGTAGCCTGATTCTCGAAGTCTGCTGCCATCTCAACGATAAAGGTACACGAATCAGCAATGATCTTGCGTCCTTTGATGCGTTCCTGCCAAGGAGTACGCTCCTCGCGATCCTGAGGTTTCATCTGGGCCATGAGGATAATAGGTGCTGGGTACATATTTTTATAGCGATCCAGCATACGCGAAAGTCTGGCCTGTACTTCGTTCTCGCTCATTGATGCATCACGTTTGCTATTGATGATATTCTGATAATAATCAATGATTACAACATCATAGTAGATCTTCTCAGAAATCAACTTCTCAAACACAGATTCGATACCCTCTAGACTGGTGGTCACGCCATGGCTACCGCCGTGTGTGTTGTCTACAACCGTAATCAATCCGCCACTTGCCCAAGCTGGAATGGCCTTGCGATATACTTCTGTCTGCTCGTCAGTGAAACTGCTGTGATTAGTATAGCTCCAACCCATAGCCAAAGAGGTCACGCGATTGTATACGTCCTCTGCTTGTTCCTCATTGGTCAGAATAAGTGTCGTGCGAGGCTTTCCAGTGATCGGATTGAGTTGATCCTTGACCCTGAAAGCTATATTGGCGACTGCGGTAGACTTTCCAAATCCAGTCTGAGCGCCAATAAGGATGAGGTTCTTTCTGAAAAAGGGCACCACGCCATCAAAAGTCTTATTTATGAATGACATAGCCACCTTCGCTGCTGCGATGTAATCGTCGTTTTCTCGTTGAATGTGGGCTATCTGCTCAGGTGACAAAGCGCCATAATTAGCGTCTTTTGCCTTTTGCAGGTCAGCCTTGTCCTGGGTCATCCTCTCTAATTGGGAATTAACCCTTTCAGTCTCAATGAGGGTTTTCTTCTTAGAATTCTCATGACGAAGATTCTCGAATTTAGTTTCTTCTTCTATCTTTTTCTTGAAGTCTTCTATTGCGTCGTCTTTAGTATCACTCATTTTCCCCCTTTTTCAGAAATGCCAGAGGGTCATTTTCGATGATTGTGTATTCAGGGATTACGAGTCCTTTAAGCTGACTCTTGTCTATTTTTGGTCTTGAAACGAAAACGGAACTGGACTCGCCTGGAATAACAACTACAGGTTTATCCAGCGGATCATGAATCACAGCTTCTTCAATGGGCGCTGGGAAGTACTCATTGAGAGCATTCTTCCATTGCTGGGCGATCATCAATCGCCACTCTTTCAGCTTGCCGTCGTATTTATGTGGGGTGAGAGCGATCTGAATTTGTTGAGAAAGTAGGTTAGATTTTAAGTCTTCGTGATCGTAGCCCCTGAGAATAAACGTATTAACCAATGCGTTCATTGCAGTCCGCATATCGCCTTTCTCAATTTTGAGATAGGGATTGCCCACCTTATTTAAGTGCTCATTCCCGTACTTTTTCTTCCAGGAGAGCAAAAGATTTTCCAGGTCGTCGCCTGTCAAGGTGTTATCGGACATATTCTGGACCAAGATTCCTCAGGTATTTTCGTGCTATTGTAATCTCTTCTTCGAACTCTGGATTGCCTTCGTTTTTTTCGATGAAGTCAAAAATAGTTTTAGCCTTCTCTTCATTAGGACTATTTTGAAACATGCTGGTCTTTTTGTCAAACCTTATTTCCTGCTCTTTCAGCTGTAGAAGTTTTTCAGGATTCATATTGTATTTATTATCATATGGATCTAGACCTGCACCTTGCAAATCTGCAATCGTTAGGTTACGCGGCTCAAGTGAAACTGCCACATACCAACTTCCAGCGAACTGGAATGGCTCGTCAATGTTGGCGTTGACCTTCTTCTTGATGGCCTTGAACGACCGATTGTCGATGATTCTAAAGCCATAAGCCTTGTTGTCGCCTATGAGTTTGTGGATGTCTTCAGGAGGCGGCTTAGATCCATAAAACGCTATGTAGTCTTCAACCTTGAGGCCCTTGATGTTCTTAGATTTCTGGCTACAAATGCGAACCATGTCTTCAAGACGCTGCTTCATGAACAGTGTAAATGTTGCAAAGTTCTTATCTTGCAGGTCGGTCGGGCTTGGCGTTTGGTAGGGGTTATTGTTCATATAGACCACGTAGTCTACACAGAATTGCTCGTACTGTTTTTTGTTTTTAGTCTTAGAGATTTCGAATAGGCCAATGAACTCCACGGTCCATACGCGGCTAATGTTGTAAAGGTCCTCTATGCTCATCCCAATGATAGAAAACAGATACCGATAGCCATAGAAGGTCTGGCGGCTCATTCGTTCTGATATTGGGGAATAGACGCTCATTTCTTCGGGAGTAGGATTGTAGTCAACCTTGCGTAGATACTGATGCCTTAGATAGCAAAGCTCGAATTCATTCTTAGAATGAATTTTTCGTTTCTCTGCTATGGGTCTGTTGACTAGGTCTTTCATTCGTTCCTTAAAGAAGATAGTCCGTGCGCGACTACGGATTGTATGGTATTTTGGCCGTTATTTCCATACGTCGGAAGGCCGATGAGTGTTCTCGTGCTCGAAGCTTACCAATTCGCGGCCTGCGCCTTTTTAGGTGCGCTGCAATGGGCCACTATGCACTTGCGTATTCACTCTACTATCTATGATTTTTTCTGATCTAATGCCTTGAGTTGATCCACGATGGATTTAGCCAATTTTGGATCATCTTTGATTGCCAATGCTGCTTCTTTCTTACCTACATACTTCTTGTCGCCAATCAGGAACACGCGATTATTGCTCTCTGTTTTGATGACACCAGAATTCTTACCTAGGAAAAAGATCTCTTCATGTTGATTCACGATGCCCTTCTCGTAGTCCATGGTGAGCACTCCAGAGCGACCTTGTGGGCCGATAGACGAGCCTTCCATCTTTACGAAAATCTTGTGGCCAGTCAACAGCTTGTTGTCACGAGCATCCTTGAAGTCTTCATCTTCAAAGGTCTTACCCTCAATGTCAGCCTTGTCTTCTGCGGCACCCGCACGTTTGAGCGAAATGAAATATTCAAAAGCGTGTTTGACATCCCATGATTCTGCCATTTTCTCTTTCGGCCCATGGGTTCCAGCTTCTTGATTGCCACGCATTTGGCTCGTGCCAATGAGGAGAATCCTGTTGCGCTTACAGAAGGGAACCAGTTTGTCTAATCCAGTCTGTACGGTCAGTGCATGATCGCCGCGAAGGTGATCTTCTACGCTTTCTGCGTCTTGACGTTTGATGCCCATGATTTTGGTCAATGAGTCGATAGCTATGATACCAAGGGGCATGCCATCTTGAACCATGACTTTTACGTCAGATTCGATACGGTCAAAGATTTCTTTGGGCACACGAGTATCGTAGATGGTCATGAGATCTTTGTCAATTTCAGGGAAGATGTCGTGCTGTAATTGTCCGCGAAGCTCTGTATTAAATACAATCGCGTGTCTTCGTTCTTCTTCCTTAAGCTTTCCAGCCTTAACCAAGGCCTTGTCGCGACGCTGCATTTCTAGGATGATAGCGTAGATAGCCAACGACTTACCGGCTTTCTGTTCTGAGAAGAAAAGAATGCTAGCATTGCGCGGAATGCCATGTGACTTGTTGGCAAAAATCCAGTTGAAATAGGGGCTTGGTGTGTAGAGACAATTCTCTTCTGCAAACGAGTCGTATTCATAATCAACAGAATCGTCGTATGCGCGAAGCTGTTTGGTCCATTTATTTGCCACTGACCACTTTTCCTTGGACTACTAATATTTCGTCCTCTGTAAATGCTTGTTTGGGAACTCCGTCGATTACCTGAAGGAACATATAGTTATCTTTTACGGGATCGCCAGTCTTGCGATGTACATAGTAAATGTCTTCTCGCGGACCATCCAATGAACCATCTGGCTGTTTTACGTAGAAGGTCTTGCCGTTATATAGGTCCTGCGCTTCTTTGGGTGTCATGCTATCTCCTAGATTTTTAGCACAAAACTTGATGTATGTGCAGCGTGTGTTTCTTCTTTCTTTTGTTCCGTGTTTCCTGGAACCCAAGCAATTGGCTTACAGACTTCTTCAGCAATAATTGCTCCAGGTCCACCAGCGATACCCTCGCTTACAACCTTACGACCAAAAGCCTCTTTGAACTTTTCAATGCTCATCCTTTGTTCGTCTGGCGTCTTTACCTGTGCAGCGGTATAAGATCTGCCAACGGCTGCCACGGGTTCCATCTGTCCTAAAGAATATAGAAATTCTATGTCGTTTATTACGTCTGGGTTGCCTGGGTTCATGGCCCTCAACTGCTTTTCAAGACTCTCGATTCTAGCGTATAGTTCGTTAAACTCTGCTTGAATCTGGGCCATTATCCCATGGGGATTTATTGCTTCGCCAAGATTATTTACCAATCTGTTGCGGCTCATTTCTTCCCCGAAGTTACATGGTATTCAGCGCCAGAGTAGCCGCTTCTTAAGATCAGATCCATTTTCTTGCGCATGTATCTACATACGTTCTCGAACACTTTGACCTTGCCGTCGAAGTTGTTTTCCAGCGCTTTTAGTTGATTAATGCGGTCCAAGCACAACTGATAATCGGGATCTCTGGCCATAAAAGCCCTACGAAGATCCGCGTTGTCTTGGGTTTTCTTGATGCCGTTGTCGATCAGGTACTGAGGATATGAGTCTAAAAGTATGTCAGCCTTTGCTTCTTCTAGGGCCTTCTCTGCAAAAACAATCTGATAACCAATGGCTGAGAGGTATCTTTTCAGATCTCTGTATGCTTCATTGTAAGAATGTTCTAGATCGGCATAAGTAGCAGGGTTGACAGTTTTAGCTTCAATGATCCTGGTTTCTGCATCACGAATATTTGCCATGTCCATGGCCAATGGCGGAGCATTCCTAAAAGCAGGAAGCTCCATAACATGTGGTTGTTGGACGACGGCAGGCGATTGATCGCTCACCGTTTCTCCTTAGCTTGGGATTCCCAAGGAAGCCAAAAATGCTTTGTCGGTCTGTTCTGCAACTGGCGTTGAGGCCGGTGCTGGTTTAGCGGCAGGAGCGGGTGTTGCTGCAACTGCAACTGGTGGCTGGACGAACGCCGCAGCAGGTGCAGGTGCAGGTGTAGGTGCAGATTGCGCTACAGGCTCAGGTGCAGCTTGTGCTGCGGTCGGAGCTTCTTGTTCCTGTTCTTCTTCAACGATTTCCTCAGTGGCAGCAGCGGCAGAACCGTTAGCGCCAAACTTGAGGATGGCATCAATATTGGGTGACACGCCAGTCAACAACTCTGATTCTTTAACAATCTGAGCTACTTCATCAGCCGTAGGAGCTTTGAAGATCCGGTCAAGCTGGGCAGCTTCGTCGCCCAAACGATCCAAAATGTCGTCTGAAAGATCGTGCAGTACAGTTTGTTCAACCGGACCAACGTCTTTGATATCTATTTCTTTCTTGTAAACGGTGACTTTGAAGTTGGTTTCCATTGCATTACCAGTGCGATTAAACACGAAATAGCAACGATTACTAAGACCAAGTGGGTCAATGTTTTTCTTACGTGCTGCTGCAATCTCAGCTTGGAGAGCCAGCATTGCTTTGTGGCGCAATTTCAGGATACCAATGTTGCCTTCCAAGTCGATTGCGTTCACATAGTGGTTGTTGTCCAGATTGTAGATGGATTTTTGTCCACCGAACAATTTGAAGATAGCCTCTTTAGCTTTCTCATTGCCAGCGGCTTTCGCAGCTTCGAGCTGGCCTTTTAGCATTTTCAGACGGTCGTTAGCTGCGTCTGGAACCTCGATCATTTTGGTCTTGCGATTCTCGACCAAAGAGCTTTGGAAAGGGCGAGCCTTACCAGCGGAATTCTTGTAGCCGTAGTGAATCTTGTAGTATACGGACCAGCGTCCTTCGCTTGCCAAGTCGCCAAGTGGCGGCAAGATCCCAAAGATGCTATCGCCTTCTTTGAGTTTCCAAAATTTCTTCTGAGTGCTTCCGTATTTCGCTTTTCCGATTACTGGGCGTGCCATTTTATTCCTCTGTACCTTGTGGGTAGCAATTTGTTTAATTAGATCTTTCAATTACTTAGTTGATTGGCCGGTGGTAGTTCCACCTTGACCTATTACGACGGTGCCGCTGGATACTACTCCAGAGCCACCACCTGCTGAACCTGCACCGCCAGAACCAGCGCCGCCTTGACCGCCATTACCATTCGGATCGTAGAAGTTGGTTAATCCCTGTACACCTAATGAACGCGATTCCATATAGTTGGTCGTTGCTGCTACATTAGCGGTCGATGCTGCGTATGCACCAGGAACACTTACATTGAAACTGCGCATGTTTCCAGAATGGAAACCAAGCTGCAAAGACACTTTGGTCAAGTCTTGATTGGCACCAAGATATGAGAAGGTCCAGCGTTTGCCGTCTTGTAAAGATTTCACACGTTCAGCGATTGCAGCTGCGTTGTATTTCTTAGAAGAGTTTTCTTGACCGTCGCTGATGATAACCATGAGGAACGACGTGTTCTCTTCGTTGGCCTCAGGAAGCAGTTTCAAAGCGTCGATGGTCTCACCGATAGCATCGTACATTGCAGTGCCACCATTGGGGCTGTACTGGTCGTAATCAAGTTCTTTCAAAGATGAAACGTCAGTGTTGAAAAACAAAGGTTTATTAGCCTCTGATGCAAAAGTTACAAGGCTAACTTTGGTATCGACTTCGCCAGCACCCTTACGGATTGCGCGTACTTGCTCGTTGAACATGTCAACAGCTTCACGAGAGATAGAAGCCATAGAACCGCTGCTGTCCAAAAGGATAGCGATGCGAGTCTTAAGACCTTCAAAATACGTGGTCGTAGTTGTGGTCGTGGTTACAGTCTTGGTCACTTTATTGCCCTTTTTTGCTTTCTTTACCTGTGTCATGTTTCCTCTTATTTTTTGAGTAAATTTTTGATTGAATCAAGTGCAGTTTTTACACTTTCTTCGGTTACTTCTTTTACGTTTACGGTGTTCTCAAGGCCTTTGAATGCCTTGGAAGTTTTGCCAGCCAGGACCAGGGTAACACGGTTTCCGCGTTTGTCCAGATCTTTAAGTAGGTCTTGAGTAAGTTTTTCATCTCCAGTGGTCAACACGATTGAAGTTGTCTTGCTAGAGTGATTGCGGTCGATTGCGCTATCTAGAATAGAATTCACCGATTGAATCGCCACGATTTCAGTGCCAAGTTGATCGTTGATTGCTTCTTTTACGATTGACGTAAAATCAGCTACGCTTGTTACAGTCTTAATATACTTCTCTTTGAAGATTAGTTGGTTGTACTGCACGGCACCCAGTTCGCTCATTTTGTCTTCAAGGTGACGACCAAGAACGTCGAAGATATTGTTTACGCCTTCTTTGCCTAGATAGAGTGAAGGACTTACACGGCCTGCGAGATCATTGTAAAATGTCTCTGGATCAGCAGAAAACAAATTGAATTTAGTAGTTGCAACTTTTTCAAACTCTGTGCGCTCAGAACCAGCGACAACTATAAATACTGCACTTTTCAGCAGGTCTGAAAGATACTCAGTTTTGAGTCGTCCAAGTGCTTCAATTGCTTGGTTTTTTCGTCCACGGCGACCATTGAGGGTTTCCATCGGCCCAGACTCTACGTTCTCTTCTGCGAATGGTTTGTTTTCTTTGATTGCTTTTAGGACGTTTTCTAATGACATGTTTTGGTGTCTCCTGTTATGTACTGAATGTATCACAACGAGACGTTTTAGGTCAACAACTATTTTAGTTGCAGGTGTTTTTTTCTTCAGCGACGAGTTTGCCAGTAGCAGTAGCAGTGGCTTGCGAGGTCCCAGTCATGTATCCAAACTGTCCGCCAGGGAGAGTAGAAAATACATTCTTGCCAATTTCCATTCTTACTCCGGTTCCATAGTCCGACATTGGGATTCTTTTACCCAGACCGTCAGTAGCGCCAACGACAACGATTCGTTTATCGTAGCTGGCTGGATAGAAGTGAAAAAAATCTATGCTCACGCCTTCGTTGCCAGCAGCAGCAACAAATTTGCCACCTTGATCTAGAAATTCTTTCACTAATTTTTCTTCTTCCAGGTCTCTCAGTTGGCCACCGCCAGAGTAGTTTATATAGTCTGCGTGAATGTTTATCGCGTGTTGGATAGCAGAATTGCTTCGTTCTAGGTTTGCGTGTCCCTCGGCATCTACAGTGTAATATTTAAGGATAACAAGGCAATAATTCACGCCAGCTTCCTTAGCAAGTTTGTCAATGATCCCAGCAAGGTGGGTTCCATGGCCATGTGCGTCTACTGGGACTTCCACACCAAGATGGTACTCATCCGTAGTAAGCCCATCGGTGAAATCTTTGTGTCCAAATTTACATAATTTGATTTGTGGATCGGCCATTCCCTTGCCAAACCCTGTGTCGATGATAGCTATTACCTTAGGCTTCTTGGTACAAACCACTGATTTGGTGGGCTTAACTGTAGGTGGAACCTTTTTAACGACTGGCTTATTTATGCAGCTGCCTATCGCTATAAGACAAAGGACTAAGGATATTGCCAGTAAGGTGTATCTCGTTTTTAGACCGTATTTGTATTCCATATTTAGAATATATTACAATTTGAAACGGTTGTCAAGTCTCGATGACCACGCTCATAATGGAGGTATCCTTCTTGCCTATCTTCTTTCTGAGGAAGATCGTAGCGATAGCGCCCTTCTTAAGCTCTGGAGGATAGGCCAGTTTTCCTGTCTCATATTCAGGCCATAGGACCTTTTCTGATACGTAGCCATCTGCGTCAAGAATTAATTTGAGAGCACGCTTAGTTCCGCCTGAAAATGAGAATTCTTTGGCTTGAATGACGAAGCAGGTAGCGGCTATGTAAATGTCCTTTGCTAGACCGTCGCCAGACATCTCGTCTAGGCGTTGCAGCTTGTCTCCGCCGATCAGCAGGGTCTTGTAGCCCTTGGAATTAATCACCATGGATGTTGCGCCTTCAGCCAATACTCTGGAGTATCTTTTGCCCAAGTCGTATAGGTTGATCGGCAAGGATGGCAACACAGCTTTCTTCATAGCTGCTTCTGCAATAGGTTGTAAGTTTATATACTCTGGAGGGATCTTTCCTTCATTTGGCTGTAGTTTACGAACCGTTTTACCATTCTCTTGTGCTTTTTTTACTTTATCGGCGTACTTCTTACACTCCACTGTATCTTCGTAGAGTTTGAGCTTTTCAAGTAGCCCTGTTCGCGGAGGAAAGAGGCTGTCGAGCACCCCGACATGAATGAGCTTATGGCTAAGGCTGTTACCAGCCACTTCTTTTTCAACAAAGTCTCTAATGTCAGCATAGGGTCTTCCATTTACGATTGGGTCAATAGTCGCATCGCCCATGCCACGGATGACTCCTAGCTTGGATCGAATTTTCTCATTAGCATAGTCAACGACCATAAAGTCGCCAGACAGGTTGATGTCTGGTGGCAATACCATGTCTTTCACGTAGGGCCAGAATGACCCTGTGATTTCCTGCTCAGAAGCATTAGTGAGGATTGACGCCCACCATTCCATAGGATAGTAGTGTTTTAGGTACATGCAAGCATAGGTAATAAGCGCGTATTCAACCGCGTGAATGATTGAGAACCCGTAACGACCAAAGGTAATCATTCGTTCCCAAATGCCTTCTGCGACCTCAGGTGTCACTTTCTTGAGTGCGCCTTCAATGAACAGCGGCTTCATTTTCAAGAGTTCAGCCATCTTCTTTTTGGCCATGTTCTCACGAAGTAGCTCTGCATCCTCACCTGAGAAACCAGCAAGGTCACGGGCGATAGTGCCCAATTGCTCTTGAAACGCTAAGATGCCAAAAGTGGAGGGTAGCAATGCTGCCATCTCTGGAATGTCAGGAGTAGCTTCGCCACGACGACGCATCATGTATTCTTCCACCATGTTACGTCCTGTCAGTTCGTCGATAAAATCGAGAGGGCCAGGGCGAACTAGAGCTAGAAGTGTAGCCAAGTCCATGATGTTTTTTGGCAGCATGTCGATAACATGTGGGCGCATTGACGGAGTATTTATCTGAAAGAACGTCTCAGTAAAACCTTCCCACACAGAATGAAACACAGCGTCCATTTCTGGCAGATCCCATATGTATAGCTTTTGCCCGTCGTGAGTAAAGTCTCCCACAACATTCTTTTCTTTGTTTTTCTTGTTGATTAGATCAAGACAGATACGAATGTCTTTAAGCTGTTTTACCACGAGGAAGTCGTACTTGATTAGACCTGCGGCTTCACACTCTTTGGCCTCGTACTGGGTGATGTTGCCTTCCTTTGTAGGAATTACATCGCTAATAGGCACGTCAGACAAGACGAATGCGCAAGCGTGCTTCGAGAAGGCACGAGTCAGGCCCATGGCCTTAGATACGATTTCCCACTCTTTAGGACGTTTGGCAGCATATTCCTGTAGCTCTGTCGATTGCTCGATCAGTCCCTTGATATGCTCACCGTCAGTGTCCTCGTATCCAAACACGTACTGATGATCAGATACGCCTTGTGGAGGGCTACCGAAGCCTTTGGTGAGTGTTTCGATCTCAGGGTCAACCTTGCCAAAGAAATAGCGGTTCGTGTCCTTGATGGCGCTCTTGAGGCGAATAGTAGTACGCGTAGAGATGCGTGCCGCTTTATCTCCCCAGCGACCGTATAGGTAGCCAGATCTGCCGTCCTCGCCAGTCAATAGATCGGAGCTTTCCAAATCCACGTCAATGTCTGGGAGCTTGCGCCCTTTGATACGGACCATTGAAAAGAAGCGTTGAAAGGGCAAGTCGTACTTGAAAGGATTTACGTGTGTGATGCCCGTGATATAGCAAAGTAGCGAAGCCCCTGCGGAACCTCGACCTGGGCCTGTGAGCTGGCCTTCCTCTTTGTAATGGTTCAATACGTCACGAATAGGTAGGAAATAGGGCGATAAGTCATAGACGCCATTGCTGTGAATGACGGCTAACTCTTCCTTGAGCCTAGCCATATAAATAGGGTCGTCCCACTTCATGCGGCCTACGTCTTTAGAAATTTTCATCAGTTGTTGGATAGCTGAGCCTTCAGATTTAGCTAAGCGCCAGTCATACTTGAGAGTGAAGTTGTCGTAATTTTTAGCCCAGCTAGCATTGTTGTGCAGGTAGATAGACGCCGACAATTCATCAACACCAAGTACGTCCACCAGATAGCGGCCCATCTCGATGAAATCTTTCATGTAGTAATCTGGCTGGAGTTTGTTGTTGCCCTCTAAGCGCATCGTTTGGACGATCTTGTCTTCTTTGCTAGCATAATAGGCATAGTCAGAAACCACAATAAAGATCTCGTGCTTATTGGCTAGGGCCATCAAAAACTTGTTGACCTTGGTCTGTGCGTCACCGCCAGGCAGCGGTAGGAAGCCTTTGTGTAAAACTACAGAATCAATTTGCTTGTCTACGATGCTGAATGACATTCCCTTAGATAGGGATTTGATTACAGAATGGCCTTTGCGTTCAACCAGATCGAACGCCTTAATGCGACGGGCGCGATCAGTAGTCACGGTATCGCTGGTTAGGAGAGAGTCAGAGGTGCCATCAGTATATTTGATCTGGACTACTTGGCTCCATTTTTTAGTGTAGGGCTCTGCAACCAGGGCTACCCAGAAATTGTCTTTGAATATGTCTTTGAGCTTAAGCATGACTTTCATGCCAGCTTCAGCTGCACCAGCCAGCATGGGCTTTCCGACCATACAGTGAACGCCACTGGTGATAAAATCCACGTTGAACTTTGAGATAGCCTCTAGATCCTTCCAAGACCAAAGTTGCTGAGTTTGCTCATATACTTCGATGGTTGGGAAATCTGTGCGACTGACCATTTTGACTAGAGCTTGATACGCTACTTGGTCACGACAATAAATCGTAGCATTGAAATATTTACAGCGGTCTGCTGGAGTGCCAACTACAAAGGGACATTGAGGGTCTTTAAAGAATATCTCTATGCCTGGAATAAATTTGAGACCCTTCTTCTTGCACTGCTCATAGGCCTTGAGACAAGAGGACAAGTGTCCCATGTCGGTGTATGCGAAGTATGTGCGTCCAAGAGCTTTTGCCTTGGCAATCATAGTAGGCAGAGTAGAGCCCGTCAGAGGACTCTCTGGGTGACAGTGAGGGCTTACGGCCAACACTGGCGTGGGAACTGGAGTATCGGGATAGATGACTTTAATTGGCATAGTGAAAAATCTCGTCGTCTTTGTAGACTACTTTGTAGCCAAAATACTTGCCCAGTGTTTTGTAGTCTTTCTTGGACATGTACATCATATCTGGCTGGCCCATATTCATGGCTGAACGCTTGGCAGCTTCCTCGATCATTTCTACTGTCAATACTCCACCGACATCGTTGAACATTACTGGTTCGCAACCCTTGGCCCAATCTACGCCAAAGAAAATTGGCTGTTCTTTTGGCAATAAAAACTTAGGGATAGGCAGTGTTGCTACGGCTACTGTTCCGATAAATAATTTTAGAAACGCTCGTCTACTCGTCTTCATTAGTTTCTTCTTTTTTAGTCGTCCGTTTTCGGTCGCGTCTTTCGATGCGATTAGTCAACTTCTTATTGGTGCTATTGGGTGAATATCCAGATAGTGGTCGCTTGGACCAATATTCAAAACCTGGACCTTTAGCGCCCTTCTTGGTTCTGCTCACTAGTCGTACTTATCCTCGCAAACAATCCTGTCTCCGCAGGTCGTGCAAAGCTTGTAGAATTCTTCGGCTTGTGAGTCCCATGTTGAGTTGTATTCGTAGGTACACTTATGTATCTTTTCACTCAAAAATATTGCTGGAACTACGAATAAAGCTGCCAATGCCAAAAACGGTAGTGCTAACACAAAACCTGCGCATACGACAACGCTAGATATTTCGCTCTTTGTCTTGTAGGTCATTCTGCCTCCAACAAGGAGATAAGATCTTGCGACCCACCTCCGCCGTCTTTTTTGGACTTCATAATCTCAAGCATTTTCTTGTACACGTCAATCATCATCAAAGTATCTTCTTTAGCATTGTGGGCCGCACGTTTTGGCAGGTTGAGAAAATCAACCACAGAGCCAAGATTACCCAGGTCAGACGGCCACCAGCCAGAGTCCTTCATAAGCCAAACGATAGGGTTGGTGTCTACGTTGCGATAATGACAATACTTTTCCCACTCTTCACGGCTCAATAGGTACTGATAGATGTAACCCAAGTCGAACGGAATGTTGTGGGCCATTGGAATCAAGTTGCTATAACGACCATTCTTTTTCAGGTGCTTCTTAAGCATTGCCGTGATTTGCTCTGCGGCTTGCGAATATGTCAATGTGGTAGGATCGGCCAGATGTTTCTGTAGGTCGATGCCATTGACCTTCATAGCGCCAGCCTCAGTGATGGGCAAGCGATCTCCGTCTGGTTTTACCTTAAGGTCCAATTCATCCAGGATTTTGAAGCTCTCATCGGCAACTGCAATGTAGATGGTCAGTAGATCGCTGGTTTGTGGATTCAATCCACCAGTTTCAGTATCTAGCGGTATGTAAAGTTTACTCATTTCTTGACCTCGATAGAAAAGTAGCTATCGTCTTGCATTTGTTCTTTTAGGCTATCTACGAACATCGTCGTCCAGAAGTTATCGCCAAGAGGAACGGTGCCATCGCTGGCGTGTTTATACGCCTTAGATACCATATCGTACAATACTGCGTCGTTAATTGCAACGCTAAAGTTCACAGCACATGTTCTGCGATTCTTCTTGGGAGTTTCTTTGGTGCCCTTACGAGCCCATCCAGCTAATTTGTCACATCTTTCGTTGTGCTCATCGCCGTCGTGACCTTTCACCCAGCGAGTCTTAGCCTGTAATCTTTTCACAAGGAAAGACAGGGCCTCAAATTTCTGCATTTTCTTTTTTTGTTTGAATTTGTTGGTGCCATTCGCCCAGCCAAGAATGATCTGGCTATCGGATACAAGCTCCACTTCGAATTCGCGGCTATGGTAGTCGCTTGCAGATACCATCTTGAGCACGTAGCCCAGGCCCATGATTGCAGCTTCTAGTTCGGCATCATTGTTTGTGGCATTTTCGATTCGGCCAGAGCCCTCTTGGACTTTGACTCCATCTTGTACGATCACCCAACCATAACCTCCAGGCCTCGTTGCAATGGTTGCGCTTCCGTCAGCGTATACTTCGATTTTCACTGATCTTCCGTCCAGCGTTTTTCGCAAAGACCACAAGTGTTATCGGTCCAATAACAATCAGCGGTAGGGTCGTAGTTCCCCGTGCTGCCCCCATTAACTTGCGTGCGTGCCGATAAAGGATGGTTGCATTCAGACTGGATATTGTCGATTTGCTGTTGCAAGGAATCAATTTTGGATTTGAGTTCTTGAATTTTACTCATTGTCTTCTACTTCCAGCATGTCATCGCGTAGCATCTGTATGGCTTCTTGATGAATCCTTTCGACTTCTTCTTCTGTCATCATCAAAAGACGGGCGATAGTTTCAGTCTTTACGCCATCTGAATTTTTTGGATTTGCTATGAATTTGTTTAAGGAATTGTCCAGCTTTGGACAGCGGATATAGTCTTCTTCTGTGGCGATCTTATTTTGGATCTCCGTCTTGTCGATCATTCTTTCTCCCGAAATCTACTTCGATGACTCTTGCGCCTTGACTGAACATGATGTTGGCATGTCGTTCTCTGCATTCGTCCAGAAATTTACTGGCTTGCTTAGTAGAGTGTTCAAGACTATTCTTGTTCAACTTGAGCATCAGCATGTTGCTGTAAATTTTACTCAGGTCGTCTTTGGCTCTCTTGTATTCTACCGCAACCGTAATGATATGTCTACTTTTTAATACAGAAATATTCTCTAGGAGATTTTTTTCAATATGCTCTAGCAGAGCAATTTCGTTGCCGACCTTGAATACGTGAGCTTGCAAGGACTCGAATCTGTCTTGCGCTTCTTTAAGATCTCGCGTGGCTAAATCAAGGTCTATTACTTTGTTCATGGAGCATTACGCTGCTCGCCGATGAATCCGCCACTTGCCATTGATCGAATTGATTAGCTGACGTTGACCATTTGGATAGACCAACGCTGAACAGTGCATCCAGCTGGACGGGCCTATGTTGTACCCTAGCTGAAATAGACTTGAGGTTCCTACCTGAAATACTCCACGAAGGATACCTGGCGTGTGGCTATGGCCAATAACGGCTCGACCATACGCATTCTCGATGTTGGCCTTGCTACCACGACTACCGTTCGGTCCCTTGTCACCATGGGCACCTAATTCGATGCCAGCGACCTTGTAGTCTTCATCGCGGTCTAAGAATCGGATCTTATCCCAATGCTTAATCTTGCCGCATTCTTTAAGGCCTTCTTTGAGGGCGTCTAAGCCGTCTACAGACCTGTCAGCTAGCTTGCAACCGATTTGGAAATTAAGAGGGTCATATTTGAATTTAGCCTGGTCTAACCAACGAGTCAAAAAGTCGTCGTGATTAGATTTGATGATGATGCCCTTTTTGACGCTTTTATGCGACAAAATGCGATCAAGCTGTTCGCCAGTAACTCGTAACTCATCGGAAAGACTTAGCAATCCACGTTTCGAGTGTCTAGCCCGTAATACGATATTCTGTTCTTCATGGTGATTTATTGACTTGCCATTGAACAGATCGTGAAAGAAAACTTCATCTACGCTCATGGCCTCGATGATTTCTTCCCAAGCGCCAATTGCAGTTTCATCTTGTTCGCCAGCGTGATAGTCGCCCATCACAAGTCGCGGAATGACCTTGCGTGGTTTGTTGTCGCCAATGTAATATTTACCGTGGTGACAAACTCCGCCTTCTAGGTCGGATTGGATTTGCGTGAAATGGTAAATTTTATCATCTTCGATTTCAACTATGACAGCGCCAATGACATGGTCATGTTCAGCGATATAGGCGGTACGCAGCGAATTGCCCTGTGTTGAGCTATAGTTAGCCACAGTGCATGCCCCAGTGGACATGCGTGCATGAGGATACTTAATGTTAGATACGGGATCGTATTCCAAACTTTGTTTGGGAGAGGCAAAGATAAACGAGCCTTTCCCTTGGCAAATTCTACCCAAACCAGTCGTGGGATTGATCTGCTTGGCATTGATGCGTAGGCTTGAAATTCGGATATTCGAATTCAGAATAGTGGAGTCAAATAGGAACTGATGGTCTTTCAGTTTTTCATCGAAATGCCATTCAATTTCGTTGTCCAAATTGTGTGCTGGATCATGAGAAGGAAGCACAAGAACTTTGGCTTTCAGCTCGGAGGCCATAAAGTCTAAGGTTTCTAAGAACTTAGAATGAGCCCACTGTCCATTCACCGCAGTGGTGACTATGAACGTCTTGTGTTTCTTCAAGTCTTTCGATAACTTAGCTTTTGCTTTTGCCGAAGTGAAATCGTTTTCTTCAATAATGCCGTGGAATGCTTCAGGAAACATCATTTTTGCGGCCAGACGAAGGCCTGTAATATTGACAAAATGATGACGGATCTTATCCCGTGTAATTCCTACCAGAGCCAGATCGCTTCTAGTCGGAAACATGTTCTTTTGTTGAACAATTTGCACATATGCTTCGGCTAGTTCACGTTTTAGGGTAGACTCGTCCGGTTCTACCCGTTTAGGCTTCTGTTTCTTGCTCATATTGTTCCCCGTGGGTATTACGATCCAGAACTTTGGCTTGATTGCGCAGCGGGATCGGTACTTGCATCAGATGAAGATTGTCCTGCATCTAATGTCGGGTTAAGCGGAGGGTTCAATACCACTTCGGTTGCGGGAGCGGCTTGTTCCTGGGCGGGAGCAGCGGGAGCCTGTTCCGTTGTAGCGGTGGCTTGTTCCTGAGCGGGAGCAGCTTCGGCAGCGGGAGCGTCCGGTTGTTTTGCAACAACGGTGTATGCTTCCTGTAGAAGAAATTTCACTTTTCCTTCTTGGAATACCACGGAATCTCCAACTTTAGCGCCGAGGAACTTCTCTTTCAGTTCTGGTTGCAATGCACCCAAAACGAACTGTAAACGTGGGTTTAGCACTTTACCGGACTCATCGACTTCTTGGCCGACAAGGAAGTTTTTCTCATCAACAGCTTCGGTTGTAGCAACCAAAGTGCCTGCTGCTACGAGTTGGTCAACGCGACCTTTTAACTCAGCAACATTGTTTTCGATCATGATGTTACCGATAACTTCGTCGGTAAGATCTTCGCCACGCTGGGTAGCTTTGACGATTGAGTCCATCTTATTGCCCAAGAGCTTGATCGCCTCTTTGCAGGTCATAAGATCGCGACCCATGTTGTCTGCGGCCTGAAACATGCCCATTACTCCGCGCTCTAAATCTTCGATGCGCTGAACTGCTGTCCGTTTTGGTTGTTGTTGTTCCATTTTCTCTCCTTGTTAATCTACAGTTTCTGTAGTTTGTTTAGTTTCAGTTGCTTGTTGAACGATGCCGCCATAGTATTGACCGCCAGACCCGCCGCCCTGAAGGGCTACCGGAATGCTTTTCGTTTCTTGTGTAACACGCGTTGGATTCTTAAATACGGTTCGTGCCAAATCCATGATCGCTGCGTTTTCTCTTTGCAGAGACGAGTTTGTACCTTTAACCAATTCAAGTTCTAGGTTACGCTCACGCTTTTCTAGTGCCAATTCGCGTGCTGTTAAGGCGTCTTGACTAGCAATTTTAGCCTGAGCAGAACTCAATTGATTGGCCAGAGCATAGCGCTCGTCTTCTTTTGTCTTGTACGATCTTTCAAGATTTGCAAGTTTATCGGTCAAAGCAGCAACGGCTTTAGCGTTAGTATCTGCTTCTGCCAAATAGTTCTTGAGCACGCCAGCTGTCTGGTTAGGAAGATCTTTTAGAATCAGGGCAATCATTTCGTTCTGCATATATCCTCTACTTCTTGTTGTTGATCGCGTTCATAATCATTTGCATTTGCGGGTGAGCCTCTGCTCTATGGGCCTGAACCGTATAGAGAGACTCCATATGTTCTTGTGAAGGCATCGGCAATGCTCCCTGTGAAGGGACCGATTTACCTGCTCGCAATGCTATCTGTCTGTTACGTTCTGTCATCTGTTCAGCAGTCAAGCTAGCCATTTCGTCTGGAGTCAAATATTTCTTGTTAGGATCAAACACTTGGTTGATCTGTTCCAAGGTCACGCCTTCTTCTTCTAGAATACGTTGAACCGCTTCACTAACATTGGGCCGTTTTACTGGTGCGGCTGGACTCTTCTGTAACGGTCTAGCTACAGGCTTGGCCTGTTGTTGCTGTGGTCGTGAAGGACCCTTTAGCGAAATAGCATTAACCGTATTCTTTCGTGGTGTAGGTGCCAAACTAGGAGAGAACGGCTCTGCTTCTTGGCTTGCACCTTTAGTGGCAGTTGATGCCAACATCTTAAGCACTTCTACTTCGAGGGCGTTGAAAGGGAATGCTCCAGCTGGAAACGATGCTTCTTTCGACGGCTCTTGTCTCATGCCAAGCATGATTTCCATGCGTTCTTTGGCAAAATTACGGATTTCGCGAGTAACGTTGGCAACGGCTTTTTCATCGTAACCAGAGTTAGCGAATAAATCGCTGTTCATTACCATCTTATATAAGTTGCCTTGTTCCAAACGTAAGCTTGCATCGTTGAGAATGGCACTGTAGTCTTCCACTTCTTCTGCTTCAGAGTGGGTTTCGCCGTCTCCACTATATACTGGCTGTTGCTCTACTGGCAGTTCAATAGTTTTTTGAGTAGGGAACACGCGACGAGTAGACGCAGCAACGGGTTGTTGCGTGGCGTAGTTGCCGCCGCCGCCAACCTGTTCGTTGGGTCCAACCTCTTCATCTTGTCCGTCTCTGAATCCGTCAGAAGCGTTATCGTCATCCATGTAATCTTTACTCATACTTTCATCCTACGTAGGCAGTAACAGTACCCTAGTAAAAGGGACTCTGCGGTATCTTCATCTTTTTTCAGCAAGGGCTTTATTAGAAATTTTACAAAAATCTCGTTGGCTCTGCGGATTGCGACGTGTTTCCTTGTGATCTTGCCTATCCGTTTGCCCTTTGGGTCATATGCGATAGACGTATCGTTCTTTGCTTTGTACTCTTTAACGGCCTTGTTATGCTTCTTTTCGTCGCCGTTCATCAGAACGCCTGTTTCACTTTTCCAAGTGCCAGACATTATGTATACAGCCTTTATCTTACTCTCTTTTATATACTTTGCAACTAAATAATGAATCCATTCCAATATTTTTTGCGAATAAATAGACTTACTGTTCGAAGCCGTCTCTTCAATCACCAAAGTGTCAGGTTTCCACTTGTCGATGAGTGTAATAATTGCATCGTAGCATTGGTGAGCCCATTCAACGAAGTTCTCAGGGTACATACCAGGAGACTCTGGAATTTGCGTATTCTGACCAAATCCCAATAAAGCTAGATCTTGGCCATCCACAGTGAAGACGGCCCATCCAGTTTTTGTTGACATATCTAGAGCTAGAATGCGTTCGATTTTACTGTCCACCTTTTTCTTCAATGAGGCTAAGCAAATAGCGAGTCTTAGTGGCTACAGCTTTCTTCACTTCACGATAGGGTGCGCCCAACTCTTTTACTTCAGCCTTAGAGGTAGACAATGCTTCGTCGTTCTCTTGGCACTCTTCCGACTTGGACAGTTCGCTTGCATACTTTGCAATGCGGTTTTTGAGGGCCTGAACATCTAAGCCAGCGACTTCGCGAGCAAATTCAGGCATTTCTTTTTGTACTTTGCCTTCAAAGGTCAAGGCTTCTTTCTTTGGTCGTCCCATGTTATCTCCTATAGTCAAAAGTGACTGGTTTTCTTAAAATCTCATACCTATTCAAATGCGCAACAAAGGCCTCTATTAAGAAGAAGTGAGGCTCATGTCCCGAAGACACCTGCTTGCCCGACAGTTTTATCGGAAAAGCTCTCTTCACGTATTCTTGAGCTGCGCAGCTCACCATCAGTTCGAAGTCTTTCAAAGTTACCAAATGAGTCTCTGGCGTCAACGACTTCGCTTCTGCCAACTGCTTCTTCAGATCTTCCACTTCATCCATCAAACCCTTAACTGTCGCATACGCTACCGTCTGGTTCGACGTGTATAGATGCGATAAGAGTTTTTCGGCGTGGTTCATGCTGATTTCTCAATCCTGCTGGTTAAACCGTCTCTGACCACTACGAGTCGATTCTGCACCATCTGTTTTACTTCCGAATTATGGTCAACTATTACTATCTTCTTATTCGTATTGGAGTTTTTCAACACTTCCAAGGCCATTTCAATTTCAACTGGTCCAAGTCCTGTGAAGGGTTCATCCAAGATAAACAGGTTGATTCCCTTGCCGGATTTAGTCTCGATAAAATCAATAACCGCTAAATCTACCGCTATATCCAGGGCAGATCGCTCTCCACCAGACAAGCTCTTGATCGGTACGTCTTCTTCTCCATCGACAGCTAGGACCGCATTCACTTCATCTTTGATCTTGCCATCGCCGGTCTCTCTTGTACCATCGAATTGTATAGTAGCATTACTCATGTTAGGAATGCAACGAATAATTTCAGTAGCACGAGTACCAATCGACTCGATGGCATTGTCGAACGAATACGAAAGGAATTGTTTGATAGCCGCTTTGGTTTCTTCTGCCAGAGCAAGCTTCTTTGAAATTTCTTCAATGTTATTTTTTACTTCTGCGATCTTATTTGTAAATTTTACTTCTTTTTCTTTCAAGGAATTCAAGTTTTTTTCGTATTGAGAGCTAGCGTCAGAGTATGAACGAAAAATATTCACAGCATTGTCGAAAACTCTTCGCGCCAGGTCGAGCGTTCCTTTGGCTTGGTCCATCTCAGCGTTAGCTCTAAACTGCACATCTTTTTGTTTTTGTGTAAACTTTTCATTCTCCGCATTATTTGCGGAGTTTTGCTGCTCAATCCACGCATCGCCCTTGAGCTTCTCAGCTAAGTGTCTGGCGTGCGCGTCTCTAAGTTTCTCATTGATATCCGGCATGTCAGGATGAACTTTGCCTTGGTCTTGACCCTCTAATGCTACGTCTTCTTCGTTGAGAGATTCTAGGGCCTGTCTCGATAAATCGCCAAGGTCTATGGTGGCTTTCAGCCGTAGTATCTGAGTAAGCCTTTCTCGCTCCTGTGTACTGTACTGTTCTGTTATCCAACTTTGTTCGCAAGTAGGGCAAATAGCAGCTCTGATCTTTTTGACCTCTTCTGCAAGTTTTACGGTTTCCAGCTTAGCACTGTGGGCCAACACCATAGCTGCGCTGGCGTCTTTTTGGGCTTGCTTGATTTTAGCTCTGGCCTCTCTGACTTTGGCTACACGGTCCTTGTCTTCTTGGAAGAGAGAGTTCAGCTTTTGATTAAGACCTAGGATTTCGTCGGAACACTTGTCTATCCCAGACCTGTCAAATGGAACCACTTGATTCTTTGGTCGCAAAAGGTCATGGTCATGCAGAACCTGACTCCAGATTCCTGCTATGGATTTGAACTGACTTTCAGCCTCGTCCACTTTCTTTTTGAGGCCTAAGATCGTTTCCTGATCCATTTGTCTAACGGGAGGAGAACCGAGGAACGATATAGCTTCTAGCGTGGCCGAAAGACCCACTTCTTGACCGTTTAAGAATGCTTCTTCTTCTGTTTTCTTCTTAGTTAAATCTTTTATCTTAACGTCTTCAGCCAGATCAAACTTTCTGAAATCAGCCAGATTCAAACAGTCAATCAGGAACTCGTGCATTTTAGCTGGGGTAAAGTCCAGGAAAAATCCGCCCTCTTTCTGACGTTTGTGAAGAAGCTTTCGAAAGATCTTTCTGGGCATACCAAGAATCTTGTCGATTTGTTCTTCTGATAGGGCACTGCTACCTTCTACTACTTTATCGCCAATTTTAACTTTGAGTTTTTTGCCACGAGTGATCTCTACGGCTTGGCCATCCCATGAGAACTTGCCACTAACAGATATAGTGCTGTCGGTGTATCTTGACTGTAGAATCGTAGAGGGAAGGTCGTTAAGACCAAGTAGGTAGTCTAGCGCATTGAATACGGTTGACTTGCCGCTTCCGCTTGACCCTGTTGTGTTATTGTTCTGCCCGTCAACTTGGATAAATTCGTTTAATGAAGAAAAATCTATTTGTTGATTTTCTACGAACCTACCGATGCTGCCGAATTGCAGATCGAGTAAATCTAGCACTATTCTTCCCTGTAGTCTTTTTCTGATCGAGCCTTGTTGATCTCGATAATGTCAGGCATGATTTCGATGGCTCTGGCTTGCAGGCCATTGTCTACTGTTATCTTAGACGAATTCGTAGGAGAAGACAAGCATTTTTTCATTGATTTTTCGCACTTATCACAAATAATAACGGCAGGTATGTCTTTTACCTGCCGAAAATATTTCTTTTTGGAGTTTTTACACTCGCAAAGATAGGCGATTAGAGGCATTTTACTTCAGCATGTCGTTATTGAGGATCGCACAAAGGCTTTTCATTTTCGCCTTGTCTGCCGATTCACATAACGTTACAAGTTTCTGCATGCTCTCTTTTTCTTTAGACTTCTTTGCACCTTCAGGAAACAGGCTCAGCACGTTAGAAGGTTTCGTATACTTTAGAGTGTGCGCTTCTTTTTGTAAAAAGTTCTTTACGTATTCATAGGGCACAGTCCAAGCATATCCAAGTTCGCCCGATCCAGCAAATACTACGCCAGTAAGTTCCATGCTTCCATTGTATACTGCGCTGCCACTTGATCCTGGCATGATTGTAGCCGTGACAAGAACAGAATCATACTGCTTAACTATAGGCAGTCCACCAAGCATTGCGCAGTAGGGGACTTTGTTTTCATCAGCTAGGTCGTCGTCTGTGCAGGGCTTGAAACCAACCAAAATAGCGATATTTTGACGACCAGAGAAATGTCCAACCGTCTTCACGTTTGGATACAGGGCTGGATGGCCAGAGATTAGCGCTACGTCTTCATATGCCACTGGAGGACGATTTGCAAGTCGTACTCCGCCTCGTAGGTCGCCTGACACTTTAATAAGACACAGATCGTGGCTTTCAGCTTTTTTGTACTCTGAAACTGCGAATGTACCGGCTTCGCCTGATACCTTGCCGCCTTCTTCTACTACACCACAAACGTGTGAGTTGGTCAGAACAAGAGACTGAGTTGGAGAAGATTTTAGGATAATTCCTGTACCGCCATGGTTTCCCGCCATGTTTGTAACTTTGACACTATTTGCTGTAGCATCCCATGAAACCGCTGAACGTCCTACTTTTGGCTGTACTGACGTACATGCGGATAATGCCAGCACTGCTAATACCAGTGTCTTTTTTACAAAACTCATCTATAACTCCTAGTTATATGGTTAATTTTTCTCTTCTTCTCGTCTCAGATCAGCAAAGTGTTTCAGCACATCGCCAATAGCCTTCTGTTTAGGCGTAATTTCTATCTCGTTGTCGCCTTTGCGAGTAACGGTAGCGCCGTCGCCAACATTCAGACCGATAAGCGGCCCTTTGTCCTTGGCGGGTTCAGCGACAGATTTTTGGATCAAATCGACTATCTTCATATAGCGATCAAGCTCTTTGAGGTTGATCTGATCGGTATGAGCCTCGTCATTTGTTTCCAAGTAGCGCATGATCTTTCCACCATGCTTCCTCTGGTACATCTGAGCCAAGTTCAAAAGGTGATCCTGGCTAGTCAGCTTAAACTCTAATATGCGACGTTTCATATGGTCGCTGAGTTCTAGCATGTACTCTTTTCTTATATCACATAAGTTGTATCTATGGGAAACGAACATGATTTTCGTGCGATCTTCTCTGGTAGCATTGGCTATTTGGTCATAGGTCTTGCCGCCAAGGTACAGTTCTGTGATCTTTGCGAGCTTGGTTTCGTCTATGGTGGCAATGCCAGGGAGCCCATCGTCGATATATCTTTGTACCTTTTTCATGCTCTGTTCAGAAATATCGGTAATTTTTAAGTTATCGACAACTTCTGGTACTAGAGCCTTGCTTTCTTCACCGCTCATTTTTTACTCTTATAGACGATTTTCTCGTCCATGAACACTTCTACCACTACATCTTTCCAAAACAAGGTCCTGATAGAAGCTGTCAAAGCGGCATAGCGCTTGTCCAGTTTGTCGTTGACGGCACCTTCATGCATTGTCAGGTAGTACGTGACAACGTTGCTTCTGTGCGGAGCGTTGATGGTTAGGTTATTATCTTTGTCCACTAAAGCGTCGGCCTTGTGGGACAGATCGTAGTCAATTTTTACTGTTTTCACGCCATTGAAGTAGATCAACGGGTACATCTGCATATTTTTTACGTGCATGTCAGAAATCTTGCCAGCAACTAGGACCAATTTGGCCATGTCTTTGACTACATTTGCTGCATTATCATCCGATGATTCCATTGTTCCTCATATATTCCAATAACTTAGGCTTGTCTGCCTTGGTCACGTAAAGATTCAACATAAAATCCTGGAAATTCTTACCAGGCTTGCGTTCCGACTTGTCTGCCCTGTCTGTAATCTGCGATTTGAGCCCGTAATGGCCCTTTAGGGCCTTTTTGTGCTCTGATACCCATGCTGATGAGCCAATCAGCTCAATCGTCGTCTTAACGCCACTCTCGATGGCTGGAAGTGGCTTTCCCTCTTCCCACACGATCTCTACGATCTTTGTGACCACATGTTTGGTGCCGATCATGCGTTCTGACAGGATAGCGCCAGTTACATCGTCATGCTCATACAGCCAAATGCCCTTTTCCTGGTTCGCGTCAGACAGAGTGTCCCATTTAGGCGTTCCAGGATGGATTATGGTCTTTCCATCGGCAATACATTTTTGATGGGCGTGAATATGTCCTGAGATGATGAGATCGAAGGGGATTTGGCTGGGGTCAAAACCGTCTGGATCATAGGTGCCAGACTCGAACTTGGATGTGAGAAATGACTGATGACACACGAGTATCTTGGCTCCTTCACTAGCAAGCCCGCGTGCAATATCATAGAACGTATTTCTGTCATGGGTATAGGAGACGTATCCATAAATTCCTTCTGTCCTTGGATTCTCAACAATCTTGAGATTCCGATGCTTCCTGGCCATGTGTTTGAACACACCTAAGGCTGAAGTGTGAGAATGATAGCTTCCAGTCATATCGTGGTTCCCTATCAGAACGACGAATTCAACGTCTTCGTGAGCAACCAGCACGTCTAGCCAACCGTTCCAAAACTCAAGCACTTCAAGCCTGATTACGGCGTGCGTGTGAAACAGATCACCAAGAATCTCTACTCGATCTGGTTTGATCTCCAAGATCTGGTCGTTGATGAAGTGAAAAAGCTTCTCAGCTTCCTCAAGGTTGCTCCACTTAATATGAGGGTCGCCTATTCGCAGAATTCTCATTTGCCCTTGGGGTACTGTCTAGGTTCTTTCACTGGGGTGACTTCTTCGCATACATAGTATACGGGCTTATCTGAGAACAGCTTCACTTGCAGATCAGTTTCTTTTATCATCTGTTCCAACTCATGCTTATTGAGAGGGCCAGAGGCTGTCTGAGGTCCACTGACTTTGTAGCAGTTGAAGTCCTTGATACCATTGGAAGCACAGCCAGTCAACAATAGGGCTAATAGTAAATATTTCATGGGATCACCTGCTTGATAAATTCAACGTAGCCAGAATCAACTATGATGAACTTTCCTTCAATTGCATCGCTCTCAAAGACGTTTTTTGCCCAAGGTTGAGTGAACAGAAGTTCTTCTTTAATGTATACCTTAGATCCTTTGTAGAAATGGAGAGCCGTACCGTTGCCTAAAATGTCAACGTCCGCTAAAAGGGTGAGACCGACTAGGGACACCTTCTGTTGTACGATTGCAAATCCGCTAGTTGCGTTGGATTTTAATGTACGATCACCTTTGTATGGTTCAACGATAAAACGATTATTTAAAGACGTTATTCCTCCCATTTTCTTCTCCAGGTCAACGGTTCCACCGTTTTTAATATTTCTAGGATCTCGTTCCCACCAACAGTCGTAGCACATGCTATAGCGCTCAGCTTCTGTTGGATTCATGCAATAGTTGCAGGTTTTCATATTTTGATGCCCTTTAAACGTAGGACCTTGCGGTGCAAAATCGGTAGATGTTTCGCATACATAAGCATTTCTACGGTCGATTCTCTTTCGATAAAAGCTGACTCGATATCTTGGCTGGCATCTTGAGTGTAGCTGTAGACCCCATATCCTTCATCGTTGACAGTAGAGTCCGCAGAAACCGTGCTGGCAGCGTTCATTAGATCGCTCAACTCTCCTGCCTTGACTTCATATTTGGGAATGCTTTTTCCGTCTTTTTCGTCTTGCTTGAAAGATTTGTTGACTGCGTCTGTAAGTTCGTTGATCTCATCTATGCCTTGGCGACCACGTATGGAGTTGGCCTTATATAGGACCCTCTTATCGGATGGATAGAAGTGTAGCATGGTTTCGCTGTAGCAGTCAATCATATTGCCGACCATTCGGCCAATGCAAACTGATCTGAATACTGGAGTGTAACTTCCGCACCATTTGTCGATGCCAGCTGCTAGTCCCATACTACATATACCAATTAAATCCATCAAAGTCAAGTGACTTCGCGGGGTTTTGCGGTAAAACAACTTTGCGCGATTGACCGCCAATGGCATGTTGTTTTCAATGAGGATGGTGCGAGCTTTGAAGACGCGAGCAAACAGTTCGTCTGCACGTTTAGGGAAAGGACCTAGCCAATTGTCTTTTATGAATTTGATAAATTGATAATTGATGTTGAACTGCTTCAACACCTCGATATTGCTAGTTTTTATGGCTGGAGTTATCGACTGGCTAAAAGTAGTAGCTGCTTCACGGAAATAAGGACGGGCTGAAAGTATATTGCGATTCTGAATACAGACTCGTTGTAAAAATTTCTTATAGACCTCAGTCGATTGACGATACTTGAGGACTACTTCTTTGAATTTCTTTTCAGCATCGAGTAATTCTTCTACTTGTCTTTTCTGGGCTTCTGTAGAGGTGAGACCTTTCTCTTCCTCAGTCTTATTTCTGGCTAGCGCGACAGCTATTTCGCCTGCCAACTTGTAGAATGAATCGTCGAACGATGCGTCATGTTTCTTAGGCTTCTGCATGATACGTGTTCCCTGGCCAACCATGGCCTCAAGAACTTATATCACATAACCATGTAAAAACGCCTATTTATCGTCCTAGACGCCTAATTTCTGTCCCAGAGTCAGCGTAGTAGGCTTCGCGTTGTTCCAGGTGATGTTGTAAAACATACACATCTCTAACGTCGAAGTCGAATATCCTAGCCAGGGTTTTTGGCTTGCACTTGTCTTTGAATGGATTTTGATTGCCCTTTCTGACAGATCTACCCACCGTACCTTGTTTGGTCCTGATCTCCGATGCTCCACCGCACCAGTTGGCCACGTAATGGGTTGGGTATATATTGGTGCCAGTTGCAATGCAAGAAGTACCAAGAAGTACCATAGCCTCGCCCTTATTGAACTTTTCAACGGATTCGTCAGTGTCCACTTTCTCTAGACCAAGAGGTTCTAGCTTCAGTTTGCTAGATTCTGAGTGCGCGTATGCGTATGGCACTTTCAGCATGGGTATTAACATGCTCAGTTGAGTTAATTCCTCAACGAGTACAAGCGTTTGCTCACCGTTAGCGGTAGCCGCTGCATTGGCCAATTGAGCAATCCATTTGGCTATGTTATTGTTGTTTAGGAAGTGAATTCTTTTCATTTTCAGAACGTCTTCGTCATTATAATTGGGATTAGACGAATTCACGGGTACGATTGTAAAATTGTGGTTACAGATATAGTCACCTGCAATGGCTTCTGCCGTAGTCAGTGTGTGTACGGTCCTGCCAATAATTGACTGGAGCAGTTTTTCAGCACCGTCGCCGCGTGTCTGGGTGCCTGACATGAAAAATCTGACTGGAACATTGGCAAGAACACCGTGACAAATATCTTCTAGCGTTTCAGCGCCCCAGGTGTGAGACTCATCAACGATCATCATATCGACTTTACTAAAGAATTCCCATTCTGGAGTGCCAGGCTTGACATTGCATAGACTGTCGCCAATTGCAATGGTAAATCTCTTACCGATCTTGCGTTTTCCGTCACCGAAGCCGCCAACCTTGTCTCTTCCAAGGTAGGTCTCGAAGGCTTTCATCAATTCTCTAAAAATGCTGCGTGATGGCGCTACGATAACAGTTTTGTAACCAGTCTCTCTGCAAAGGTTCAGAATGATTGCGCTTTTACCAGCACCAGTGCAAAGCTCCACATTACCGTGTTGAATAGGAATTAGCTTCTCAATGCTGGACGTTTGATACGGATACAGCTCAAATGGTAGCTTTTTGGCCCATGCCACTTTCTTTGGAGTTGGGTACACCACATTGTTGGTGGTATTGTCGTAATTAGCAACAGTTGCGCCAAGATAGGACAGTGATCCTGGACGAATAAACGTCTTGCCGTCACTATCCTCATAAACCAGCGTATTCTTTACCTTTGACTTGAGAAAGTTTAGACGACTTTCCCAGGCGGCATTGTTTTTGCTGCGTAACCAGCGGTTATTAAAATGACGCTTTACATCATGGGCCGCTGCCGTGTTAGTATAGGTAAGACTATCACGAAGACTGGCCATTTCTTGATCTGTTGCGTCAAGGACTAAAGCTTTGGTAGGACTGGTAATTTCAAATTGCATAATACACTATATCTCATATTGACACGGTTTGCAAGAAGTGATATAAGTATCTTACGCGGTACTGGCGTCCAGATGCATTGCTAGGGACCTAAGGTAAAACCATAAGGGTTTGAGCGGCGATCTCCCCACTAGGGGCGGATACCGTGTGCCAAAGGCCGCGCTAATTAAGGAGACATAATGTCAAGTCGCAAAGCTAAATCAGCACCTAAGATATTTGAAGTAGACGAGAAAATTCTTAAAAAGAAGGTTCTTAGCGCAATGAGTCGAGTTTCTCGCGCAGTCGGTCGCACTCTTGGCCCTGGCGGACGAAATATCCTGATCGAAAGCGATTATCCTGGCATTCCCAATAAAAACACCAAAGACGGCGTGACCGTGTTTAAATCTCTGGGATCGGTTGATGCCTATGAGCATCTAATCATTGAACAAGCTCGTGACGCCGCTATGCGGACTGCTTCTGAAGCTGGCGATGGAACTACCACCGCTACCGTGCTCAGCCACGCTTTGATTGAGAACCTTTTCGACTTCTGTGAAAAAAATCCAAAATATAGTCCGCAGAAAGCTGCACGTCGGATTGCAAAAGTTACAGATTCTATTCTTGTTCCTTATATTCTTGATCGTAGCATCAAAATCGACGAGAGCAATCAAAACCTCTTAAAGATGGTTGCACAGATTAGCGCTAATGGCGATGAAGAAATGGCGTCTGCTGTTATTAAAGCATTCGAAGAGATTGGCTACGGCGACGCTTCACACGTTACTATCCGCGAATTGTCTGGCAAAAAGAATTACACGGTTGAACGTATTGACGGTTTCCCTATTCCAATGGGCTATGAAGACTCAATCGGCAAGCTTCATACCGCATTTATCAACGATCAGGCCAATCAACGTTGCTATCTTGAAGACCCATTGTTTTTGTTGTTCGATGGACAAGTAAACGACTTAGTTGCAATCATGCCTTTGATCGTTGAACTTGGTAATAAGTTCATGAACGAAAAAGACTCTAAGTATAAGAATTTGGTCATCTTTTCACATGGATTCAGTGAGAACGTCCTTATTAATTTGGCCTTCAATTTCTCCGATCCAAACACTATCAATGTTCTACCGCTAGTTACTCCTATGGTTCAAGTCGTGAACAGTCAGCTGCATTTCCTTCAGGATTTGTCTGCTTTCACTGGTGCCAAACTGTTTGGGATGAAAGATCAAATCTCAACTGCTACTTTGGCAGACCTTGGCTCTGGAATGACTAGCATTGAAACTTATCGTTTCCGTACTACTGTTATCGGTGATCCAGAGCCTATCAACATTGAGGCTCGCGCAGAAGAGTTGAAAACTATGATGCTTAACCCTGAAAGCGCATTTGAAAAAACATGGCTACAAGAACGCATAGGAAAAATTACGAATGGAATCGCAAAACTCACCATCTACGGTGGTTCAAATGGTGAACTTAAGGAAGCGCACGACCGCTGTGAAGACGCTGTGTGCTCGGTTCGTGCTGCTATTAGTCACGGCGCTCTACCTGGCGGCGCTCGTGTCGCAATTGATCTTGCTCTTAAATTAGGAGCTGAATTAGAAATTGGAGATCCCGCACGAGACGTGTTGGTTCCAGCCCTTATGTCATTGCCTTTGAGACTGCTAGAAAACGCTGGCCACACGTCAGAAGAGATTTCGGACGTGATATCTAAACTGGTTATGGACAGCGGTTTAGTGTACGATATTGAAAACCAGAAATTCGGAAAAGCCGAGGAATTAGGCCTATTTGACGCCACCAAAGCCGTCTCAGAGAGTTTGAGCAACGCCGTAAGTATTGCGGTAATCTTAGGTACTATGGGCGGAATGGTATGTCATCCTAGGGATGATGTTTTTGAGCGCACCGAAGCTGGGCTGGACAGTGAGTTCACCAGAAACGTAGAAAATCCAAACGCACATGTAAATGAAGCTAACGAGAGGCCATAATGAGCAACAATCCTAATCGTAGCATTCCACTGCCCCACAAACCTCTTCCTTGCGACTATGAGTATTAAAATGGTTGACCAAAGCTATATCGACAACAAAGTCAGCCAGTACGTACTAGATACCGGCAAATATCCACGATTCGTGCTACTCGATAAAGACGCATTCAATAGATTTACGGACTATCTTAAACCAAGAGAATTGATCAAAATTGCCGTTACAAACAACGACACCTCTAAGGTCGCTAGAATGGCGTGTTCTGCTGGATGCTGGGTTGACATTCTTAGCGTAGATACTAACAAGGATCTTTTTGAGGTTACTGGCTAATGGGCTTTGTGACTTATGAATACGGCATATCCTGTATAGCATCTATGGTTGGCTTTGGCACTGGTAAAAGCAACGAAGAAAACATCAAAGAGCACGTTGAGCTTATTAGGCCGTTCCTTCCACCAAATACGAAATATCTGGGTTACACCGGACCACGGCACGTTGCCTCATTGTCAAATCAGTACGTGTTGGCTTTTGAGCACCCATGGTTTGAAGACGGAAGCAAAATAGATTCTACTTGGGTTCGAGCTGTTTATCCAGACAAGATCGGTGGTCTCCACCAGTTTAACCTGTTTATGGGACTTACGTTCTATAAACCAGATGGCACTTATTATTTTGCTCATCAAGCACCCAAGCCATGAAACCATACGGCCAGAAGCGTGCCAAGAACATGTGCTATTGTTGCACAGCCTACACGAAACAGAAAAAGATAGCCTGTAAGAAACGTGGCCGCAAGAAAGCCAAGAAAGAGATCGAAGATGAAATTCCAAGGGATGAATAAAACTGGGTGCCAATGCCGACAATGTGTTGGTCCCAATGGCGGAAACAAGGCCATGAAAAAGAAAATTAAACATAGTGGCCGTCAGGACGACCGCCAACAAGAGAAAGAGGCCAAGCTATTGACGCTAGTAAAAAATAAATATGAGAAAAAAATGGACTAAAGAGCTTCTTTTTGAAGAAGCGCTAAAATATAATACTCGTGGCGCGTTTAGAAGCGGCAATGCAGCAGCTGTGATGGCCTCTATCAGACGTGGAATTTTTGATGAAATTTGTTCTCACATGCTACCGGCATGGCAAATTAGCTCTGGAGAAAATAGCGCTTTGTATGTATGGGACGATTCGTCTTTATATAAGGAAGCTCTAAAATATTCTACTAGAATAGATTTTATGAGAAGTGGAGTCGCATATCAAGCGGCTTACAAAAGAGGAATACTGGACCAAATATGCGTTCATATGGGAGAAAGTCCAACTCATCCGTGGAAGGATTGCGATATTAAAGAGGAAGCGCTAAAATATAAAAGTAGGGCTGAGTTCGAAAACAAGTCTCTTGGGGCATACCAAGCAGCAAGAAAGCGTCATATGCTAGACGAAATTTGTCAACATATGTCAAAAGACAAAACGATGTCTGTATCTGAAAAAGATTTGATGTTTTTCATAAAATCGAAGTATCCAAACGCAATTAAATTAAGGGATAGAAAGGTGAAAATAGAATCGAAACCTCATATAAAGGGCTTTGATGTCGATATTTTTGTTCCTGAATCAAATAGGGGCATAGAGTTTGATGGTACATATTGGCATTCTTTTGAAAAAATGCGATCCGATCCAAAAAGGAAGAGTTGGCCAGACGAAGACGTGTTGAACTACCATCAAATAAAAGATGACTATTTTTTTTCAAGAGGCATTAGGATCATTCACATAACAGACAAGGAATGGATAGAAGACAAAGAAAAATGCATAGAAAAATGTCTGACATTTTTGGATAGCAAACATGGATTTTAGTATTTTGCCCTATGAAGAACAAAAGAAGTTAGCTGAGTACATGTTCATGCCCCTTAGTTCGGCAGAAGACATAAGAAACTGGGTTAAGTTATATCTTGGTCTTGAATTACCACTAGAGATAACAGATCCAGATAGCACCAGCACGCCTCTCGACAGCGTCTTCCAAGTCTATAACACCTTTAAACATAACACTGGTGACAAAAATCCTGGATATATTCTCATGTCTTGTCGCGAAGGAATGAAAACTGTTTCCGTCGCTATTCTAGAAGTATTACTTGTGCTGCATTTTCAGTTAGAAGTGGGCCATGCAGCGGCGACAGAGGATCAGTCGTCAATTGCTCTTGGTTATATTGAAGGATTCTTCACTATAATACAACCGTTGTTGGACATAGCCGGATGGGAAAATAAAACCAAAAATAAGCGTCTCGCTAAGTTTAAGACTCCACAAGGAAAGACTCCATTCATTAAAATCGTAATTTGTACTCCCAAGGGCATGAACAGTCTTCACTCAAATATTTTGATACTTGACGAACTTGATTTGGCTGATCCTAAGGCTATTAAAGAGGGTAAGAATATCACTGGATACTCTAAGGGTATCCACGGTATTAAGGTCTACCTGTCCACTCGTAAATACGCCTTCGGCAACATGACCAAGGCCATTGACGAAGCACCAGCAATGAACTATAAAATTCTCAGCTGGAATATTTTGGACGTTACAGAGAAGTGTCCTCCTTCACGACATCTTCCTGATGGTCCAGTGAGAGACATGTATGTGGCCAAGAATCTGCCGTTAAAGCAGATTTACACAGAGGAATTCGCTCTACTTCCTGACGCTGAAAAAACCAAATATGAGTTGATTACGGACGTGTACGACGGATGTAAAGAATGTCTTCTGCTCCCAGTTTGTAAGAAGCGACTATCTCAAAAGCCAGATCACGCGACTGGTGGGTTCTACAAGCCTATCGTGTCTGTGATTCAGAAATTCAGAGAGAATGACCCTGACACCGCTGAAGCACAGCTTATGTGTTGGAAGCCTGGATCTGAAGGTCTAGTTTATCCTCGTTTCAGTACGGTTCCTGAAAAAGGTAACGTGATTACGCTTAAAGAGGCATATTCAGCACTGATGGGGCCGAACTCTAAGGCATTCGTCACAGAAATGGATCTCCTGTATCAGCTTCAAAAAGCGGACATTCCTTTCTACGCTGGAGTGGATTGGGGATTTACACATGACTCTGTTATTTTGATAGTGTGCAAGATGCCCACTGGCGAGATTTGGGTTATCGACTGTTTTGCCGCTCCTGGCTTAGAATTCTCCGACGTACTCCAAACAGCAATGGCATATAGAGACAAGTACGGAATACAAAAGTGGTTCTGCGACCAAGCTATGCCCTCAAGTATCAAGTCGTTCAACAAGAATGGCATGAAGTCTCCAAAATTCACCAAAGATGTGCTGGGCGGTATCGACAGCATTCGCGCTAAAATCATTGGTGCTACCGGAAAACGTTTTCTCAAAGTTGTAGCTACTCAGAACACCAAAAAAGTCATATCAGCACTCCAAAAACATCGGTTCAAAATGGACAGTCAGGGAAACTTGACTACTGAGCCTGATGATGAGCGTGGAATAGCGGATATCGCCGATGCTGCACGTTACATTGGCCAAAACCTGTTCCCTGTCAAGGGTAGTTCCAAACCCGAAGTGGCATGGACAGATGTCAGATCTAGCCCAGAAGACAACCCAAATCCTACCACAAATCAGCAGATGAAAGAGGAAATTGCAAAACGCGTACAAGAGGGCGGCAGTATGCGTGGCGGAACCGGCAAACGCGGGGGCTTCCATTGGGACATATAGGCTATGTATATAGAATTATTAATAAAATCAATGGTAAGACGTATGTGGGACAAACAATAAAACCAATTGCTGCGAGATTAAATACCCATTTTTCAAAATATAGCAGATGTGCAGCGCTAAAAAGCGCCATAGAAAAATACGGTAAAGAAAATTTTGAAATCAAAATAATTTCTGAAATCAAGTGCGATTCACATGAAGATTTGGTAAGTATTCTAAATGAATCTGAAAAATCCTGGATAGCTGTACTCAAAACGTTGGCCCCTGATGGTTATAATTTAACCGATGGTGGCGATAGGGCTTCTATGAATCAGGAAACCAGAGATAGAATTACAGCCAAACACTGGAAGCCAATAAAATGTAATGAGACTGGCCAGGAATGGAAGTCGGTTAGGGAATGCTCTGAATTCTTCAATGTTAAGCCAAAACAGATCAGCAGGGTCCTAAGGGGGCAAAGAAAGCGCCTAAAACACCAATTTACCTTCTCGTACCTCGCCAGACAATCTTAAAGGTAGCAATACCTAAAGAGGTCTAATTAATGAGTAAATTGAGTTTGTCAGTAATTTTGAATGCTTACGACGATAACAGGCCTTCCAATGCGCCTTCTCGTAGTCCAATCAAATGGGCCAGAGACCTACAGGGTTTGGTCGTAAATAACCCTAAAAGTGAAGATTATACAATCGCTCCTGGAACGACCCAGCTCCTATCTAGCGGAGTCCGTACCACGCTACAGGACGGTACTACCCACTATTCCTTGACATTAAAGCCTTTAAATACAACTGTTTACGTGCTTTCTTGGGCATCTGGCACTAAGCCTGATTTCCGTACCCCACGAGCTATTCCAATAGCATCGACTACACAGGTAACGACTACCGTAAATGGCCCAGTTGAAACTTTTACATTCACTAGCACTTTTGCCACCGCAGCGTCTTTTACTGGCATTGTCACTGGAATGACGACCTCTGTAACTATTACAGCGACTAGTCTCGGAGTTATCGGTAATACCGTAGTTCTGGACACCGATGGCATTTCGACCATAAACACCTTGATCGCAAACTGGAATACGGCCAACCCTGGTAACACGATTGCGCTAACATCCGGCGATGGCAGTCAAACCCCTACTGTGGGCACATTTGCTAGCTACACTGGCACTCCAACTGGAACAACCCTTCCTATCACATTGACAGCCAACAACATAGGAGCCGCAGGTAATTCGATAGTCCTGACTGGCGATGGCACTTCGACCATATCTGGTCTAGTCGCTGCTTGGAATGCTGCTAATCCAGGAGACCAAGTTACCGAGACTGCTGGTCTTGGTACACAAACACCAGCCATTGGCGCAACCATGGCTTTGTCTGGCGGCGAATCTCCTGACACTATATCTCTATCTGGCGGAGCAGCTGCACAGCCATTGAATTTGGTCACTAGCGGCGTCGTAGTGGGCGATTTCGTGACGGTTGGTAGCGATTTCAATGCTGACAATCAGGGAACATTTCAAATTATCTCAATGACTCCTATTAGCTTCTCAGTTGTGAATACTGCGGCTGTCGGAGAAGGACCTATCACTTTAGGTGCTAGCTTTGCTACGCAATTGCAGATCTTTAGCGATGCAGGCGTACAAGTCGGCGATACTCTCGTGATCTCGTCAGGCTTCTCCCCAGTCTCATGGGGCAGCTACGTAATAACGGCTGTATACGCAGAATCTTTGGAATTTTCTTCCACGGCAATTTTGCCACAAGAAACGAACATTCTATCGCCAGTTGTAATTTATTCAATGGCTAAGTCAATCATCTATATGGAAAGCGACCAAAACCTAACCGTGACCGTAAATGGGGTCGCTTTGGCAGCACAAATTCAACCTTTCGTTGTGACCAATTGCCCTACTGGACTTCCATCGTCAGCCCTAGGTGTTAGCACTCCTGGAATACTGATGCTCACCTCTACCATATACTCCCTGAGTGTAACCAATAACGGCCTAGTCGCTGCAAACGTCTTTTTAGCGGCTGCTGAATAGACAAGTGATATAAGGTATATATGTCAGATCAGAAAACGCCAGAACAAATAGCACAAGACGCAGTACGAGCCGCCGACGCTATCAATAATTCTGTCAAGAACAAGATGGTCTTTGCTATGGGTCCAAGTATGGACGAGCAATTGGAAAAGTCTGGCTTCGAGAAGTCTGATGCTGGCCCTCTTATGTACGCGCTGCAACAAGCCAGCGGCACGGCCAACTCAAAACGTGCTCCAGCCTTGGCCTTTACTGAGAACCCTGCACCGTCTGATAACTTCCTTGGTCTGTATAAAACCAAACGCAGAGCGTTACCAGATGAAGTTCTAAAACAAATCCGAATCACAGACCATCTCGTTGCTGCGATATTACGATGTCGCGGAAATATGATGTCTCTGTTTGGAGACCTGCGTCCCGACCGTTTTGGTTTCGGTTTAGAAATCGAAATCAAGCCAGAATTCTACAAAATCCTTACTCCTGAGCAATTTGACAAAGTCAAAGAGCGCATGAAGCGTTTTGAAAAGATCTTGCTCCAGTGCGGACACACCGATCAATTAGAAAATCAAGAAAAAGTCACCCTTGGCGAATACATGGACATTCAAGCTAGAAACGGTCTGACTTTTGGACGTTTCGCTACAGAGGTCATTTATGATCGTTCTGTTCCTCCTGATGAAGACGGTAATTATCCTTTCCATCGTTTTCGCGCTATCGACGTGGCTACTATCGTCAGGGCTGTAAGAAAAGGCGAATATGTAGGTAACAACCTACGAGCTACCGCTATCCGTGCATTAGAAAGCATTACAGGCGAAAAAATCAATATCGACATAAACATGCTTCAGGAAGATCGGTATGCGTGGCTACAAGTTATTGACGGCACTCCAAGGCAAGCTTTTACTCACGACGAAATGCTCGTGTTTACTCTTTTCCCATCTACTGATGTGGAGCATAACGGCTACCCAATTAGCCCTCTCGATACCGTTGTCAGTTCTGTTACTACTCACATTAGTATTGACGCTTACAAGAAACTGTATTTCCAGAATGGTCGTGCGACAAAGGGAATGCTTGTCATCCAGTCGGACGAAGTTGACCAACAGACTCTAGACAATATGAAGCTTCAGTTCAACGCTGGCATTAACAGCGTATCGAACTCATTCCGTACACCAATTTTTGGTATCGGCACAGAAGACAACGTTAGCTGGCTCCCAATGGTCGGCGAAGGATTAGGCGATGAATTTCAGTTTATGTATGACCAAATTGCTCGTAACATATTATCCGCTTTTGGCGTGTCTCCTGACGAGCTTCCTGGCTATGGCCATTTATCGAAAGGCACTAACTCGCAAACCTTGTCCGAGTCGAACAACGAATTCAAACTAACCGCTTCCAGAGATTCTGGATTGCGTCCTTTGATCCTGAAGTTTCAAAACTTCTTCAATCAACGGCTGTTTCCTATCATTGATCCGTTATTGGCCAAAATCTGCGTCATCAAGCTGGCAGGTCTAGACGCTCAATCGAAAGAACAAGAGACTACTCGTTTGCAACAGGACATGGTCGTTCACATGTCCTACGACGAAGTCCTACATGAGGTTGATAAAGAGCCTATTGGAAAGATTCTCGGAGGCAATTTTCCTCTGAATGAACGTTGGCAGTTACTTGCCGATAAATACAAGAACGTAAGCGAGCTAATGGGTCCATTTTTTGGAGATCCTTCAGCAATCGTAGACCCTATATTGAAGTATAAACGAGATCCCTTCTTTTTGCAATGGTTACAACTTTTAGCTCAGACAAATCCTGCATCGGTGCAAGCCTATTTAGCTCCACGTCCATATGCTATGGAATTTTTGAGAATGCAGATTGAAGATGAACTAGAAGGCGAAGAGAACATTTAAGAGGTATATATGGCAGGCGACATCAACTGGCGACAAAAATATCAAGAACTAAAAGCGAAGTACATGAACTCTGTAGACATGGCTTTCCGTTTAGGCTTTGAACAGGGCGCTCAACAAGCTACTCAAGACGCGGCTATGCAACAACAGCAACAAGCTGAAGAAGCTGCTGCTCAACAACCTCCTGGTGGAGGCGGTGCTCCTGGCGACGACAGCGGTGCTTCTGCGCCTGGCGACGATCAAGCTGCTCCTATGCCTGGCGGTGCGACACCTGCAAGTGCTCCACAACCAGCTGTTCCAATGGCTGAATCAGAACATCCAGACGGCACTGAGTTAGATCAACACATTTCCAAGCTTGAAAGCATGCTCAGTAAATCAGAGCTAGATCCAGCTGAAAGATCGGACATTATGAAATCAGTTGAGGGCATTCGTGCTTTTCGACGTGACCAAGTGCAAGCCATTGAATTGAAAAAGTCTCATGAAGCTATTAAGGGCATCGCTTTGGCTTTGCATCGTCCAGCTTTCAAGGTTAGTTCGCAAGCTAACCACAATATGACTTCCAACGCTAAACAGGCCGTTTCTATGCAAGAAAAAATCGTAGGCGACGTAATGTCAAAATGGGCTGACGAAGAAGCACGCGGTAGCAAAGACATCCTTGCTCAATTGGGCATTCAGGGCGTTACCAAGAAGGACTAACCCATGAATGGGATCTCTAGTTCTGGCAAGGAAAACATTGGCACTATCATCGAAAACATGTTCGATAATATTGCCTTGCAGTTCCTAGGTAATCTCCCCAGATTCAAAAACAAAAAGACCATGGTTTTCAGTACAGCACCAAATATGGCGCTTTCGCACCTATTCGTTCAAGCTATGGAAAACAAGGTTCCAAACTCAATAGAGCAGGACGCTTTGAAGGGCCTATTGGCTAGTGCTGATGGATATATTGAATCGGTAAAGAGCCAAACTAAGTCGAATCTCATTGAGCGAATTGACGGCCTGACCAAAGAGGCCAGCGTGCGCGGTGAACGAGCATCTGAATCGGCGGTTAAAGCGGTAATCACAGAAGAAATGAACAAGGCTAGATTTAAACTTTTGGCTATTGTTGAGTCTGAGGCGACCAAACTGCGCAATATTGGCAGTCTAATGAGTATAAGTCGAATGGCAGCTAGTGTTGGTGACAATGATCCAACTTGCTTCTTCGTAGTCGTCCGTGACAACGCTACCTGTAAGGAGTGCTTGAGGCTCCACATGATGCCTGACCAGATCACGCCCAGGCTTTACAAGTTTAGCGAACTTAAGCAAAGTTACCATAAGCGCGGCGAGAATTCTCCGTCTGCCTTTGGCCTTCATCCACATTGTCGCTGCACTTTAGTCTATCTCACTAGGGGTTTTGGATTTGATAAGAATGGTAAACTAGACTATCAATCTGAAGGCTTCGATCTCTACTCAGAACAAAGAAAGATAGGCTAGTCGCTACTCTAGCTCGTCAGGTCGCGCTGACAGGTCTGCGGTGCCACGCGCATTTGTATGGGCACCAACCGTGCGGGTCCAGCGTGTTTGTGAGCTTCGTACAGAATATTCAACGCATCTACCACACTTCTATCTAAAAACAAAGCGGTAACTCCCGTTTACGCCGACCTTGCTCAGCGGGTCATTCGCTACTGCTCCAGGTGGGATTTTGGCCTCCCGTCAACCGCTTAAAAACAAATAAAAAAATAGGTAGTCTGGTCGTTACTCCAGAAGGGTTTGCAACCCCTTTTTTGGCAAATGTTTTCGTAATTAAACTACAACCCGCCGCAAACTCTGTCGGTCTACCTAGCTTTCTATGGCCTTCCCAATAGCTTGATATAGAGCTTAGTTTAGCTATACACCATAGAACAACTAACGAAAGTTCTCACGGAACTCTCTCGTTAGGACTTTGGGCCGTATTTCTACGAAACCCTAGCTTCACGGTTCGGTCTCAGGCTAGCATCCAAGCTCGGACTGTCCACCCGTACTTTGATCCATCAGTTAAGATATGGTCAAAGTCCCTAACGCCAATATTATATAAAATGGTCTAAGCGACAGGACTTGCACCTGCATCTTCTAGGTTCCAGACCTAGCCCGCACCTATTTCCGGCCACGCTTAGACTTATAAGGTTACTACTACTCGTCGTCTAAGTCAATGGGTTTCTCAGAAACCATATATTCGTCTTTGACCATGCCCATTTCTTGCATAGCTTGAAAGCAGGCCTTCCAGGTCTCAATGAACAGGGCATTTTCCATGCCATGGGACTCGTGGCCAGTTATGATAGAGGCGAAATTGCGTGCTGCTGCGTTTAACGCAGTGGGTAAAATACCATCTGGACAGTCTGTTTTGTATGGAACGATTTTATTTGCCACGGCTAGTGTCCCAAAGTAAAACGTTTTTCAGGTGCATACGGATCTTATCGGTAATCACGTATTCGCTTTCTAGTAGCACCACTTCTGCTGTGAAACCGGCTTCAATAGCCTTATTTATCTTTTCTTCCAAAACCATACAGCGACCCATTAAAGAATCCTGCATTTGTCTTTGGCATGCCCACCAGCCTTCGCTGGGCTTGGTGAGTTTATGTTCCTTGCTGAGCGGCATTTTGTTTCTCCACTGTTTCTTGGACGAATTTGAACATGGTACGTCCTAAGCTTCTGCGAATGCCTTGAATTTCAACCTCAGTGCCTTGTACTTGGTCTTCTTTTACCAAATCGGCGAAGTAATCAGTAACAATTTTGCCCATGCTTTTGGGGTATTCTTTCAAATAGACTTCATCGCGGCAAAGGAGCTTTTCCAGGCGAATAGGCTGTAGTAAATGGGCGTATTCCGTAGCTGCTTTATTTTCTTCACGCGACTTGTTCTTCTGATACTCAGGATCGCCGTCTTTCCAGGCAGTTTCTTCTGCATTGAACACGACTTTGTAGCGTTCGCCCTTGATTCGGACAACAACGCCTTCTGGACGCATAAATCCAGGAACCAGCTTAGAGCCATTGGCTTTGAGGTCATCCATGCATTCTTGAACTTTGGACATATCGAATGGACCAGAGTAAAGGACTGGGACGACTACTGTATTTGGAGGTAGAGGGCGCTCAGGAGGATATTTCCAGTGGTCAAACAGAACGAAGGTCTTGTTTTTAAGTCCCTCGCCAGAATTGATACCAGAACCAGCCCATTCTCCATAGTGACGGCCAGGACCAAGTTTGTCAATGAACTCTTGTTTGTTGGCGTAGACCATCTGGGCGAATCCAAAATTGTCCTTGCCAGGCGATACCCATTGTGAACGAGAACCGCAGGCCAAGCCTAGAGTGCCATCTTCTTGTTGAAAGATGAAGACTTGCGCGTTAGCGCCATGGATCTTCTGAGTAATGAAAAGTACGGCAGTGCCAAGCTTCTTGATATCTGGGAATGACTCAAATTTGGGGTCCATTTATTCCTCGTCTGAAACTCTTCCTGTAACGGTTGAAAAATTAGTAGCCTTATTTAAGCGTAAATTAAGGTCCATGCCTTTGAATCTTTGGAGTTTTACGAATATGTGTGTAGGCGTAATTTGTACTCCAACAACTTTAAGCGGAATATCTTCCATCTTTTTGGATGCAGTGTCGCGTCCCACCTGTTTGAAGTAATTGTCACTTGGGTGTAAAAATGTGACTCCAACTCGCAATACGTGCATTAAGAACTGTTCAGTAGGATGCGTCAAGACAAAGTCTGCGGCTAGAGCGCGAACTACGTCTGGCGCTGCTGCTTCGACGGCCACTGTTCTGCTCTGGTAGTGTTTTTGTAAACGAGCAGAAGCCTTTTTGTCCCTAGGCATCTGAAAATGTAAAAACTTCATCATTTGACCTTCCTATAGTGTTAAGCTTTGAGAATACCATTTCCAGTGGCCAGATTCAAGCATTTTATCGTATCTTCTAAGTCCTTGATCTTCTTATCCCTATCCTCGATCATGGAAATCAGACATAGCGTTTCCTGATGGTCGTAAAGAGGTGGATTGCGGAACTCTCTGTCACAAGTCTCACAGCCGCCACAGTTATTGGACCAGTGGTAGCAGTTTTCCTTGATTTCCTTCATGTGCTCTGGGGAGATCATTCATAGTCTCTAATCGCCACGCCAACAGGGAAACGTGGAACTTTATTTTTACCAGTAAGCCCTTGATATTGTACGGTTAACTGTTTGCCCTTCCACAGGGAATGGTCGTCAAAATACTCTTTAAGTCTGGACGTGTCGCCTTTGAGTTTAGCCTCAAATTCGTCGCCTTTGTTGTCAACGCAAATGAAAATGGCGTGACCGGCCAATTTACCACGGCCCTCTTTGATACCAGTGACCTTGAATTCACCATCATCGAATTCTTTGACTTTTTGAAGATCATTAGAGCGTTTATTGACGTATTTTGAGTCGTAATTACGAAGCATGGAGCCTTCATAGCCCATTGCACGAAATTTCTCAAAAAACTCCATTACTTGATCTTCAGATTCGACTTCTTCCGTATCAACTTGCTTGATGCTATAAAACTCGTAGGCAGCAAATATAATATCGAGGTTTTCAGTGCGATCAGCGAAAGTGGGACCGCATAGCTTATCCTCAATCACGTCGTAAACATGGTATTGCACGTCAGTATGCTGTGGGTCTGGGGTTTTGTCTTGGCGAACCAAATGTACGATGTGCTCGAAATTTGACTTAAAATCGTGGTTATAAAGCTCACCATCTAGGATAATATCTCTAGTCTCGAATGCTGCTTCTAGCTCTTGAACGATGTGTGGGCAGGATTTTATCTGTTTGCGGGTACGAGACCAAAGGGTACAGGCACCGTCTTTGACGATGGCAACACAGCGAATGCCGTCTAGTTTTGGCTGAGTAAAACAGGGATATTTGATCTTATTGGCTTGCTCTGAGAACTTTTTGGCCAACATGGGCAGAACGCCACCTTCGATAAGGTCGTCGGTCTTGTTATCCATGGCATCGCCAATAGATTCGACGTATCCGCTTTTCTTCTTCTTTTCCCAGCTAGCTTTAGCCTCTAACTCTGCCTGTTGGCGAGGAGTAGTTTCGTTCTTTTTACCAATGTTCTTGCCTTCTTGGATCAAATCTTGGGTGGTTTGAATCTTGCCTTCCACTTGTCCAAAATCCGTGACGATAACAGCGGCTGTGGCAGAGCCACGTTGGTCGATCACAAAAGTTCTCCACGACTGAATTGCGCCCGTGGAAGTCTTCTTGTACAGAATAGGTAGTTTCATGTTTTACTCCATTTAGGACATAATATCATATGTTGATCTGGAAAGGAAGTAAATTTTGCACCGCACTCACATGGTCCAGTGGCCGTATCAAGTTGAAACATATAGGTTAAATTGGGAACTGGGAACAGCACTCCAAACATGTTCACAGGCAGGGCTGATTCTCTAGTAATACCAAACGTCAATACCTTATCAACCAGGCCATTTGGATCATCGTCCCAACAAACCCATTCCCAGTACTTGCCGTCATACGTGACCACATTGGGGAAATCGCTAAGATCTTTGTCCCAAGTCACAGTGTGCTGTTTGTCGCCTAAAATTAGTGATAACTTCACGTTTTCCTTGGGAAAAAGTAGTAAAAAAGGGAGATTCCCCATACTGCCACGCTAATGGCGTACTCTCCATGTATCAAAATGTCGAATCCGTGCTGCAAGTAAATATACAGACCCATCAAAAACAGACCTGAGATGAGCATTAGCATCATGTTGAGGGCTATGCCTCGTGCGTGTCCGTCTTTAACTACTTTTATCGCCTGTGGGATGCCACAGCCAGCCAAAAGCGTGCCTGCTGCCAGGCCTATAAGCGTATTTATCATTTTTTGCCGTAAATAGTATTCAAGCGGTCGGTTAAAAATTGTCCAGCGGTGATCCCTTGAGCCAAACGGACGAAGCTGTGCGGGTGAATAAAAAGCGGCATACTGATGCGGTCAGACTTAGAATCGCCACCAGTTACGCGATGGGTTGTAGATTTATACAGTCCATTACTGGCTAATTTCAACATATCGCCAATATTGACTACGACCGAATTGTCTTCGTGTGGCACTGCATGCCATTTGCCGTAATTGTCTTGAACCTCAAGTCCAGGAGCACTTGCGGCGACTAGCATGGTAATGTGGTTAATGTCTTCGTGGGCAGCAGCACGTACAGCGCCGTCTGCGGTTTCAAAATCAATTGCAGGATAGTACAACGCTCGGAACAGGGTTTTAGAGCTACCAAAGCAGTCGTTTCGATAGGTAGTGCCGTTGGTTTTATCCAACACTTCAAGGATTTGCATTCCCAGGCCTTCGAGTTGAACAAAGAGTTTTTCTGTGGGGCCTTGAGCATTTTCAGGGATTTCTTCGCCAATTTTGTAGTGGAAGAATTCTTTCAAGTCGGCTGCTTTAGCTCCAACAGCTTTTTCTGAGCCCATGCCCTTATAGCCCATGTTGGAGTCGTTGCCGTTAATGAAAAGGTTCTTGTATAGCTTCTCGCGTTTGAAAAATTTACGCCACTCTGTCTGTGAATCCTTTATAAGCTGAAAATCAATGCCATGATGCGTCAATACCGCAAAACCAGTGTTAACTAGTGATTTTAACAGTGTTTCTTCGAAATCAGCAGATTGTAAATTGCAAATAGCTACTTTCATACGGCCTCCAGGTAATCTTTAATGTAACAGATGTCTCATAAGAAGACAAGAGGAAACATGGGCGCTATATTTGAGCTTTTAAAACAGTATTTACCGCAGTTGATCGCGTTGATTAAGCAGCAGGCTCCTAAGGCTATTGAAGCACCTGCAATCCCACAAATTAAACCAGAAAAGGTCTCCTTCAAGTTGACGCGAAAACAGTTTCGTGTAGACGGCGTTTTTAGTGAGCTAAGTGACAGCAAAGGTAACATAGTGGCTCATACTCTGGAGCATTCCTATGGAAATGCGCCTAAGATCACCAATGGCGTATGGAAGTGTGTTCGTGGTCCTCACCGTTTGCACAACATGACTGAAGACTTCATCACGTTCGAAATCACTGGCATTGCTGGACATACCGATTTGCTATTTCACTGGGGCAACTACAATAAAGACTCAGAAGGCTGTGTGCTCATGGGAGAAGCTGACGTGATGAGCGGTAACATCGAAATGATTACCAATAGCAAAGCCACGTTCGCAAAGTGGATGACCTCGCTAGACGGCATCGACGAATTCGAGTTGACCGTTAGTTAAACTCTGGATTAGCACACGATATGACGATTTCGTCTATCTCTTGCTCTGACATATCCTTAGATCCAATACCAAAGAATTTTCCACAAAAAACTCCAGCATCTTCTAGGGCCTTCCAACGAGTAGGCCCTTCTTGTTTGACCTTGAGTTGGCGACCGTCCTTCATGTTGTAGGTGAATTTGTACTCAGAGGCCCAGCAATTAGTCGAAATAAGCAATAAAAGTAAGTATTTCATGTGACTTCTTTCTTTTTGGGTCCTTCACGGCGCACCCAACCGTCTGCTTCCCAATTTTTCACTTCACTCTCAAATTGATCGAAAACTCTGAAAGATCCACGGCCAAGCATCTGATGATTTTCGTCGTATTCGTTTCCCCAAATTTCCATTTGCATGAAATCGGAGGTCTTTTGGGTTTCTGTGCCGTCTAGAGCAACTTCTGTCCATTCGTATGGTTCTGGATACCCTATCGCATGAATACCAATGATTGTGCCGTCTTTTGTGAGATACGCGTCCCTAGAAACCATTCCGTCCATAGGATCTGGCTGTGAAGGATTTTCCTCACCTGGAGCAAGTGGAAGCTCTGACCAGTGAACTTTTTCATCGTCAAAATAATATTTATGGCCAAATTCCTGGAAATACCCTACGGATTTTTTGTAGTCCTCAATCATTGAGGCGGGAATATTTGACAAATACTCTTCATCGTAAAAATCGGCGTCCGAGACTAGCATTCCACGGCCAGTCCAAACTAGGTATTCTCTCCCTGCTTCAGGAAGCACTTCAGTAACTTTGTTCCAGACAACGCTTTGCTTAAACATAACAGTCCTTTCAAAAGGCTTCCCAGGCATAACGGATTCGAAACGTCGATTAAGCAACATGCACCTGGCCGCTTGCGGGGTCGCACCGCACGAAGGGTATCCCCTTCTATATCTACACACGGACCTAAAAATCGTAAACTACAAATTCAACATCGGCGTCTTTCAATATTGCCTTGGTTTTAGGCCAAGGAACGTTGAACAATCCAGCATTTATCTTGCACATATGCATGGGCAACTTGCTCTCATTTTGAAGAATCAAATGAGCAATGGCCAATCTGGTTGCTGTTAATATCTTAGCAGGAGAATCTACGAATTGTCCATAGTTTTTTGAAGTGAATAAGCAGCCAATAACGTGGCTCCCAGCTGGAATTAGAAGACATTTCCCAATAAGAGACGGTCCTTGTTCTTGACAAGTTTGAGCGTAAATGTCACGGGCCTTAGGGAACCGTTTGGCGAACTCCCTGGCTATGCCAGATCCCCATACGCCCTTAGTATTGCACGCATGAATGATTATGGAGCCTTCTGGAGCATCAAAGAGATTACCCTTTATTGTCGTTACTTTGCCCATCACTATTCCTTTTAATAAGCGCATCCCAGCATTCTTCAGAACAAATAGGAGGGTTAGTAGGAAGGCCCATACACCCGCAATCGAACCCGCCACAGCACATCTGTGGATCGTAGTTTTCTAGTGGTTTTTGGCACATCATACAATCACACTCGACTGTTTTGCTCACGTAGGTCCTTCCGTACTTTCATCAAAGTCTCACCTAACCAGTTTGTACCAAGCCACTGGGTCTTGTCAAGTGCTCGTTTGTCGCTAGTTCCAAGGCCAATGCCCCAGATTCGGTCATACGGACTAGCCTCAACGATTTCTAGGTCTCCGGTTCGTTCCAGTTCCTTCATACACCAGTCGTTTTGAGTGAATTTGGCAATGTTCGCCTTGTACACGAATCCCCTAGAAACAGCATTCCAAGCTTCTGCATTGAAATTCTTAACCATCCTGCCTAGTGACTTCTGCTCAGAAGGACTATCAGTGGCCATTATTTTGGCTTTGGTATCTTGATCATTAAAATAATCAGCCTTCATAGCCATCATATACTGTTCAGCAGTAGAATACTCCACTTCGTCCAGAGTGAATGGGGAAGGAGCCCATTGACTTAAGGCTCCTCCATAGAAAAATGCGAATTGATCGGTTTTCATTACTGTCCTGCGAGCCGTGCTCTGATTTCGGAGAATTTTTGATCCACCAACAGTTTACCGTCGCGGAACACTTCTGTCAACAGGTCGCCTTCTACGACATCGTTGAGTCCAAGGCCATCGACGAACTTGAGTGAATTGCCATCCTTAAGAACGACCACACGGCCTTTCTGTGACTTCTTGATGCCATTATCAGTTTTCGGATCTTTGAAAATCTGCTTTTCATCGCCGTTTATCACGGCTAATGTGCTCTTAAGAGCAAATCCGAAGGTGTCACGGGTGTTGTACTGATAGGTGTAGCTACCAATGCCGTACACGCAGTTGATCGAGGCGAAACCTTTGGCTTTCAGCCGTTCGGAAATTTCTTCACAACGACGGAGAGTAATAGCGTCACCATAGATCAGGCCAATGTGGGAATCGAGGACTTTGTATCCTTTAGAGGATTCGGTCCCGCCGAAAATGTCCCATAGAGCCTCTACAGCGCCTTTATACTCAAGGCTTCCAGGAGTTGCATCTGGATCGCCGCAAACTATCAGCACAGGGTCGCCAGAGTCAGGGCGAATAACCACACGGTCTCCAACGGGTCCACCGCTACGAGCCATGATTTTGGATTTGAGAGCAGGGAGCACGCTGCGAATAACTTCCCAAAAGTCATAACCATCAGAAACGATGGAAACGAAGCCATTTGGGTGAACCACTGAGAGCATGCGCTCCAAGTATTTCAGGTCATCGCCGTAAGTGCATTGGATTGAGTGTTCTGTGGCTGGAATGGATGTTCCAACGAGTTCCTTCGTCACATCTGCGCCGTAGAGCACTTCTGCTCCAACAATTGCTGGAATAGTGTCTGTGCCAACGAATGACAGCAGGTGGCCCATGCCAGAAGAAACTGCGGATTGCAGAGAAGACATGCCGCGCATAGAGAAATCGTGACCTTGGAACATTACGAATCCAGTGTCGCCAACCGTCTCCATTGCTGCTTTGTCCATGATCTTGCGGTACTCACGCGCAATAGTCGCGCTGGTAGTGGGTTGCCACAACTCGCAAGAAGCCAAAGATTCTACGAAGTTTGTTAACCAGAAAAACCGTTTGTCTGTGTTTTGGAGGGTCATCATCGGTACGCGCAGCGGAACAAGAGTTCCTTCTGGGAGAGCTTTAACTGAAAGTGGCAAAAAGCCAAGATCGTGAAGGTCTTCGATGTGTTTGGTCTCTGGATTGGGGTCTCCAAGAGTGGCTGAAATCAATCGTTTGTATTCAGCGACTACAACGGACTTTTCTCGACCAAAGAAGTTTGTGTCAAAGAAATCAATCAAGTAGGTCTTGATGAAGGCTTGCATGCCGAAGGCAACAACTTGATCTATGCCTTTCATGCGACTGGCTCGCGGTGTCCAGGTGGAATAAACCACTTCTGTTCCAGTTGGGTACATTGCACGGTGTGCAATTTTATAGAAATCGCAGAGGACTGTAGTCGGTAGGCTTTTCATTAAATTTTTCACGTTATAATCTCCTATAAGTGATTTGATCTTGATGGGTACTAGCTTCGCCATCTTGAGTAAATATGCGTTTAATTCCTGATTCTTGGAGCGTTCTCAGACCTCGTGAGAAAATTCCATGGGTTACAAAAAGATTTACCTCCGTAGCTCCTGCTGCCAATAGGTCTTTGGCAAGAAGCTTGAATGTGGCACCGCCGTCGCAAATGTCATCAACAATGAGGACACTGTGGCCTTTGGGGTTGCCGATTAATTGATAACTTGTAATATTTCCAGTAGATTGATCGCGGACCTTTTCACCATAGATGAATTCGTCTTCAACGATGCTGCGATACACTTTAGTGTACTTTTCGAGTGCGCCTTTGTCGGGATAGCAGACCAAAGTAGAAACCGTATGCGCTAGTGTCTTTTCGAGTTCTTGGATAGGATATACGGCCCGAACATTACGAACATAGTCCATGATTACGGAGCTATGCGGGTCCATTACGATGATTTCGTCCCAATCCATAAAGTCTATGTATTTGTTGAAAGTGCGAAGCGCGAAAGTGGCGTCGTTTGAAACTTCTTTGTCTTGACGGCCATAGGGCAGGTAGCTAAGACGCAATGCGGCACGAAAACCGCGTTTATCGAGCAATTGTTTAAGCTGGGCCAATTGGATAAACTCGCCTTCATGCGAAAAGTCCCATTTTACGTGGACCCAATTGGTGTCTGGAATTTCGAGGGTGGGTATCTTCCATACTTGACTGGTGTTGTCAGGGAAGAGAGTGGTATTAACGGGATTACCGTTTAAATAGATCATTGTATCTCCTGGCAAATATCCTATGCCATTTGAATGTTTTCCTGCGCTATCATATCGGCAGGAGTTCTTACCTACTAAAGGTTACTACTCTTAAAAAATTTTGTCAACTACAAAGTTATTCGAGGCTTGTTTCCTGTAATTTCTTCATAACGCGTAGCGGCACGTTCATGGGCTTCTTTTTCTGTGGCAAAATACCCTACCATATAGGTTTTCCCTTTTATGTGGAAATTAGCTTGCCATTTTTTATCTCTTTTCAGAGCTTTATTGAAAGTAGCTCCCCACAGGCCAAATCCCACTCTAGAATTATTGCCTTTATTCCTTTGATTCGTATGCCTGGTACAGATTCTGAGATTTGCCTTTGTATTGTCGAACTGGTTTCTGTTGATGTGGTCAACCTCTTCATCTTTTTTGGCATATTTTAATCCTACGCCCATCACAAAACGATGCAAAGATATTTCTGTTGGCGCTCCGTTTTTCTTTTCTTCAGCCGTAGCTTTTCTGGATACGTGGTATTGCGGAGTGACATGGTTCGAGCCAGTATTACACTTGCAGCGCCATTGGGATTTTGAAACCAAGTCAAAGTCGTCATCGTCTACTGCGAAGTGGGTATCCGACGTGTAATTGTTTGTTCTAAAAGGAATCAGTTTCATTTTATATCCAAAAAAGTGAAGGATTGGGCGAACAATGTATAAAAATCAATCCCCAAATAACGCCCTGTATAAATCCTCTACAATACCGATAATGTAACAATGCACCTTGGCAGGCGCTATATCGGGAGAATGACAAAACAGGTTTGACTCTACTGGGTGGTTGAGTCAGCCATGTAGTAATGCCCTTTCACTTCACTAGCTCCAGCACTATGACAGGATCGCTACTACAGCAATCCAACGGACTGGAGCAATTTAACGGTATCAGCAGGAAGCGTAACTTTCGCTCCCAGGTTCTTTTGTGACAATTCGTCTTCTGTTTCTTCAAGCTGTCGTTTTAAAGCCAATTCGTGTGCTTTGAAACCAGCTACGTCGTGGACGAGTGCGACTGGTAGACTAAAAGTGACCGAAGTCTCGCCGTATGCACGGCTGGAGTCGCCGTTTTCAAGAGAGCGTTTCTTGGCATCGGCTAAATCTGTGGCCTCTTTATAGTCCAATGCGTCAACCGTACCAGTTGACTTTTCTAGGAGTGCTTGAATGCCTTCGCGCTTATTGATTAAAGCATTGATCCCTACAGCTTGGTTAGCGTCAGAGATAGCTTGGCGAATATTGAAACGGGCTAAAATAAGGGATTTTTGGGTGGAAACGTCGGATAGGAATTTTGAGCGACCGGCAGAAAGTGCGTCTGAGCGTTCTGATTCACTTGCCATGATGCGTACTTTTACGGCAGATGAAAGGGACATAGCATTGGCATATGCTAAGATTTTTGCTTCAAGTTTGCGTGCTTTGCGGAGATTTAAGTCCATGTGTCCTCTGAGTGCAAGTTATTACTCTCGATTTACTGGTCTTCCACTCACCTACGAGTCATCCCAGAGTACAGAGGTTAAACTGCACTAAAGCCAATATAACATACAATTGGCTTTTAGCAACACTTATTTTTTAGGTTCTTCTTTCAACAGGCCAAGAAGACCATTCAAGGACTTTTCCATCTTAAACGATTTGTTCAAAATCATAGCCTGGCCAAATGCGACGATTTCGCCCTTGGTCATATGCGGCATACGAGACTTCATAAAACTTTCAAATTCTTCACGTTTTTCCCATGAAGCATATTCTGACTCTGCGCGTTGCAGCATTTCAGACTTTTGCACCTTAGTGCCTTTTAGGGGTTTGCTAGGATGATTCAACATGCTCTCGCCTATCTTTTTAGCGTCAGGCTTATACGTGCCACTATCAATTTTATGCTGCAAATCTTTAATCTTAGCATCTTTGGGAACGTTACCAGAGAACTGTCCGCCCTTGGCCAATTTTGGACCACAAGAAGCGCATTTAGCCATATTACAGTTACACTTTTCAAGACTTTCTTTACCCAAAGCAGCGCCTCCTGATAGATTAGCAGGCGAAGTCAGACTAGAACCGGCTTCGAGTGCTTTCGTGATTTTACCAACTGGCATAACGGTCTTTGGCTTAGGATTAGGAACCGTTGGAGCTTGAACAGTAGTCATGCTAGATACTCCAGCAGAAATACCGCCACCACCAAGTCCGCCGCCAGCACCGCCTGCGGCTTTATGCATAGTGCGTTTTGGTGCCAAAATATTGTTGTGCAGCATGTTATTGCTTGGTCCACCGGCTTCTTTAGCAGAAGGAGCAGTTTGCTGATTTGGAATGCTCGCACGTTTTTGGTTTGAAGGATTCGACTCGCTATGGTTGACTACGTGTTTGTCAAAATTACGCTTACTGCTATTAGGATATGCCTCTTGAGCCCTACGATCACGTTCCTGTTTTTGGTTAGCCGTTACGCTATTGCCTTTTTCGCCAGGTTGCAACGTTTCCGATTTCTTATAATTTATAGTACCACTGGTTCTCGGATTGAACAATTTATTTGGAGCGCCGCCACTAGGTCCAGCAACCATAGTATTTTTCTTAGCAGCTGCCTGTCTCTTAATAGCAACGTCTTTCATTCTAACGGCGGCAGAGTTGTGTAGATCAGCTTTGCCTTTGTGATGCTGAAACATTGATGGGCTTGCGGCACCAGCCTTTTGATGAAGTTGTGCGGCTTCGCCATGTTCTTCTGCTGAAAAACCCGTTTGACCAACTTGCGCGTGGCTGTGTACTGGTTTACCGCTAGTAGTATTCCCTAAATGCGTGCCAAGTGGACTTGCTACCTTCAAAGCCTTAGCCATATCTGGTTCTGAACACGACAGCGATGGAGACGATGGAGCGCCGCCGCCTAATGCCATGGAAGTTCCGGCACCAGAAGTCAGGGCAGCTTCGTCTTTCTTGACTGGTTTGGCGAACATGGCTTTTGCCCTTTTCATCAAAGACTCAGTTTTTAACATTTCCCACAGATTTGGCTGCTTAGGAAGGTTCACTACCTCGATTTCGACGTAGCTCTCAGTTTTGAAAATATTACTCAAGTTGTCTTTTGGCTTTTTACCCTCTTTAGGGACCATTTCAGCCACAGCCTGTTTATTGCAGGGTAGCGACGTACAGGTAATTTTGCGTGCTATGGAGCGAGTGATGGTATTGCCGTTTTTGTGTATAGTGGCACCTTCGACAGAGAAACCCACGACATCCTTAGCGTTTTTGCCACGATGGTCTAGGTCATATCGAAACAAACCAGCAACGGTGCGGGCAGAATCGGTGTAATCGTCGAACAGTTCGCCTAATACATATAGATACGGAACTTTGCACTTTTCCCAGAAATATTTCTGTCGGTCGTCTTCACAGTCTTTATCAGAGAAGATCTTTTTGGCCTTGAGAATCTTGCCAACTAGTTGATCTGGCAGGTCTTTTTTGTGTTCCCAGTTCAATGAACCATCGACTTCTAGGCTGGAAATGTCCAATCCTGAGATGTCAACGATCTCGCCGCTACTGTCTATATTTTGGCTTGCGCCTATTCCATCTACATATGTGCCCAATTTAACTCCATATAGCGTATATCACTAAAGATTGTCTTATGTGTAAAAAAGGTAGGTCAAAATCCGGTTTTGGCAGCTTTTACCCTCTAAGTACCTGAAATAAGGCACTTTTTTCGGGAGTGAAAATCTTTTAGAAGTTACGAACACTTAGCCGGTCCTTAATGAACGGCACTTTCTACGTAAAAACAAAGGAGAATCCCAAATGTATTCAAACGCAAAAGCCCTGGCACTTATCCGAGATCTCGCTGACCGCTTGAACGTTCGCTTGAACGCTAACGCAGCTGGCCTTAACACGGTTACTGAGTCTTTTTACGTAGACGCTAATGGCGCATCGTGGCCGGTTCTGACCATTTCGCACGGCACCAACGTCGCTGCTGGTCAACCAGTAGTTGTTATTGAAATCTCGAACGTTGACATGGTTTCGAAAGACATTTTCGGCAACCAAACTTTCGCATATGCTCCACATTTGCTGCAACTCGGTTATGAACTGTCATTGGTTCCAGGCCCCTTTCCTGCTCGCGCAGACTTGGCTCAAATCCAATTTGAAGCACAAACTTGTGGCTGTGAATTCCAATTGAAAGAAATCGCAAACGGAACTGCTGCAACTGCTGCTGCTCTGAATGCTGCTGCACCTGTTGTTGATATTCAACCTCTTTATTGGCCAACTAAGTCCGTCTAATTAAACAGGCAACTTAGGAGGACAACATGTCTTACACTGAAATCGAGCTTGCCAAGCTCATTGAGACAGTAGAGAAAGAATTTACTGTCCATTTGAATAAAGCGGAGGAATTACATTCCCTCGCTAAGGCTGAAGAGTCTGCTCCTCCAAAAGAGAAGAAAGAATCTAAGCCGCCTGAGAAGAAAGAAGCTGCTCCGAAAGAAGCCGCTCCTGCTGAAGGCGAAGCTGCACCTGCTGAAGAAGAAGCCGCTCCTGAAGAAGGCGCTTTTCCTGCTGAAGGCGAAGCTGCACCTGAAGAAGGCCAAGAAGCTGCACCTGCTGCTCCTGGCGCTGCTGCACCCATGGGTGGAGCTTATGATGAAGAAGATATGGCTCATATGTGTCAAATGTATGCCTCCATGTCGCGTGAAGAGTTAATGGCTCACCACGATTGTGTTCGCCAAGCCCTAGATGCAATGAGTGCGCAAGCACCTGCTGCTCCTGGAATGGAAGCCGCTCCTGAAGCTGCTCCCGAAGCTGCTGCTGCTCCTATGAAAATGGGAATGTCAGAAAAAATGGGCAAGTCTGAAAAGCCTGGCCATAGCGAACTTAGCGAAGAGAATCCCGTTATCAATTCTAAGCCTACAGATAAAGGCGATAACATGTTCCCCGATAAGAAAAACGGTGGAATTAAAGGTGCTCCTCCGCACAATGCGTTGGGTGCTAAATCTGCTGCAAGTGCTGCTAACGGTGCGAAGATTAACAAATCTGAGTTCGATAGACGCAATGGTGGCAAACAAGATGCTGCTGCTCCTGGAAAAATTCCTGGCGCAAAATCACCTGCTAGTGATGCATCTAAGGCAGTTCAAATGCACAAGTCTGAAGGAAACGTAGAAGTCGAATTATTGAAATCTGAGTTGGAAGCTGAAAAGGCATCTAGCGCGGAACTCAAGAAAAGTTTCGACAAGGCAACTGAAGTTCTAGCCAAATTGGTTAGCAAAGTCACTGTGCCACAAGGTAAAGCCATTACCGAACTGGGAACTATCACCAAGGGTGAAGACATCACAGGATCAAAAGAGCTTTCAAAATCAGAAGTTACTGAACTTTTGAAGAAGCAAGATTACTCAAAATTAACCAAGTCGGACAGAGATGCAATCAACTCTTTCTATCTTGGTGGATCGAATTTTAACACAATTAGCCACCTGTTTAAGAACTAAGCAGCGGTTTAAAGGAGAACAAAATGATTGAACAACTTCAGTCCCTTATGAAAGCTTTGGAAGCAGGTTCGTACCTCGCATCTCCAGATCGCTTAGTTCAGGGCGCAGCTTTAATGATCGAGGATATGTCGCCCGTGATGCAGAACGTCACATTCGACGATTCCCATATCAAATTGCAAAAAATGCTCCCATCGAAAGATGTTAAGAGCCAATTGCATCAATTCAACCGTCAACTTGACTACGGTATTTTCGGTGGGTCCGCCCAATTCGAAGGTGGCGTGGGTGAAGAAGACACGTCTAACTACGTTCGTGCAGTTGTGCCCATGGCATACTACAGCACGACTCGTCGGGTGACTGTCGCGTCCAACATGATCGGTGCATTCGACGGTGTAAAAGCTGAAGATCGCGCTGCTGCTGACGCTGCCATGAAATTGGCCGGTGACATTGAGTTTGACTCGTTCCGTGGACAGTCAGATTTCTCTAACGTAGGCGTTTTTGACGGCAATCCTCTCGCCGTAGCAAAAGTTCCGAACATGATTGGTGTTGACCAACAAGTTCGTCAGTCGGACGCTCAGTCCAACACACAGGACTTGATGTTCGCAGAATTTGGCTCAGACCAAACTGTAGTTCTTTCAGTCGGTGGAACTCTTACCCAAAGTATTATCGAAGATAGCTCTGTTCGTTCTGCAATGAACATGGGCGCTGCTGATCGTTTGATCTTAGATCCTATCAGCTTGTCGGCTTATAACAAAATCGCGCACGCAAAAGAGCGCATTATGTTAGCAGGTTCGGCTCAAGAAGCTACTGGTGCTCATTTGCGCACTCAGTGGACCTCGTCTGCAATTGTTAGCCTTGAGGCTTCGCGCTTCTTGTCTGGCAAAACACGCCCTGCACGCGCACGGACTGGTTCGCCAGCCGCTCCCGCTGCTCCGGCTGTTGCTGATGCCGGTGCTGCTGGTTCGTTGTTAGCTGCTGGTACGTATCAATACTACGTAACGTCGGTTTCGATGCGCGGCGAAAGCTTCCCATCTGCCGCTTCTGCTGGTGTTGCTGCTGCTGCTGGTGACAAGTTGACAGTGACTATCACTGCTGCTGCTAATGCTCAGTACTACAACGTGTATCGTTCAGCTGCTAATGGTTCAGCTGCTTCTGCAAAGTTTATCGGTCGTATCGCACAGAACAACGGAAACCCTGTCTTCACAGACTTGGGCAATCGTCAGCCTGGTTCGATCACTGGTTTCTTGGTGCAAGCTAACACCATGGGATTCGCTCAATTGGCTCCTTACAGCAAGCTGAAACTTGCAGTAAACGACCTGAGCTTGCCCGAAGCTCACTTCCGCTTCTTGTCTTTGGCAATGTATCAGCCACGCAAAAACGTGTTGCTTGAGAACATCACTGGCCAATTGATTCCTGGCGGCGGATAATCCTTAGTTTCTAAATTGTAAAATTTCTAACCCGCTAGGTTTTCTTAGCGGGTTTTTTCGTTTTAGTGATATAACAGGGTATGGAAAAATTAATCATAGATCTACTATCAGATACTCATAATCAGCACGAAAGATTCAAGTGTGACGGTGGCAATATTTTGATTCACTCTGGAGATGTCAGTCTTCGTGGTAGTGAAGTTGAAATTCTTACATTTTTAGACTGGTATGCAAAACAGGACTATGACTATACCATACTAGTCCCTGGAAACCACGATTGGGGTTTTGAGCGCACTCCTGCGTTGCTCGCTGAAGCATGCCAAGATCGCAACATTATTCTTTTGAACGATTCTGGGGTAGACCTAGAAGGCGTCAAGATTTGGGGCTCGCCAGTCCAACCTTGGTTTCATAGCTGGGCCTTTAACCGTGATCGTGGACCCGATATTAAACGTCACTGGGACATGATTCCAGATGATACCGAATTGCTCATTACGCATGGTCCTCCAGCTGGATTCTTAGACGTTGTTTCCTATGTTGACGGTACTCCAAAAGAGCGTGCTGGTTGCCAAGATTTGATGGATAAGATATTGAAAACACAGGTGAAATTACATGTTTTTGGTCATATTCACGAAGCCCGTGGGATCGAATACGTTGGTCCTACCACTTTTGTTAACGCTTCGTGCTTAGATCGAATGTATTACCCAGCCAGCAAGCGTCCTATTCGAGCTACCAGAGAAGTGGTGCAAGATGGCAGCATCTGCTATTTAGCAGAAGAGTAAATGACCCGTATTAATCTTTACCGTTGAATGATAGACGTTCTTTTAAAGGAGTTTTAAATGCTAACCACAAAGACAACCGCCGATCTCGTAGACATGCTGACTAGTAAGATCGCTGGCAACGAATTGGCCCTTGCCGTCGTTAATGGCTCCATACTGTCGCATTATACCATGAAACGATTGGTCATTGCTATGGGCGATGAAAAAGTTGCAGATAACATCCAGGCAGCTATGCTTGGAACACAAGCCCTTTCCGTACACGATATTAGAGTAATGGTAGACGGTTTTTCCAACGCTCTTTTAGCGGCTGAATTCATAGCCAACGTAGCAGGTGGAATTTCCGCTCTTGCTGCTCGTAATATCGGAAACCTTATTCCTTTTGTTCCGAATCCTATCAAACTCACTAACAAGCCAAAGAATCAGTCTATGCCTGCTGGTTTTTCTCTGAATGTTTCTACGTATGGAAACACCGGATGGCAACAAGTACAGTCTACTTTGCCTGCCGGTAGCCTTTTTCCTTCAACTGGTCCTGGCGCATCTTTTCTTCTTTACAATGCTGGTAACGCAAACACTTACGTAGTTTGGTACAATGTTACTGGTGGATCAAACACAGATCCCACTCTACCTGGCCAAGTAAGCGTCGAAGTCACTATTAATTCAGGCGACTCTGCTGCGACTATCGCTGCTGATACGCAAGCCGCTATTGCAGCTGATACTGTTGGTTTAACAGCTACCGTGTTAGGCGCAGTCGTTACGACTGTAGCTACCGCAGTACTTAATCAAGCAGCTGCTCCAGCCGCTTCAGTTCCAGCTGGAACTTATTCTAGCTCACAAACGGTTAGCCTTTCTTCGCTTACCGTAGGTGCCGCTATTTATTACACTACTAATGGATCGACTCCTACCACGGCAAGCACCCTATATACGGGACCAATTTCCGTAAGCTCTAGCGAAACCGTTAAAGCTATCTCGGTTGCATCTGGTTTCTTGAACTCGAACGTTTCTAGCGTTGCATATGTTATTTCTGGTGGAATTACGGTTGCAACTCCAACAATGTCGCCAGTCGCTGGATCATATCTTGGAATACAATCGGTTACGATTTCTACGGTTACAGCTGGATCGACCATTTACTACACTACTGACGGTTCGACTCCTACCACTGGAAGCACTCTGTACTCAGGCCCTGTGTCTGTAGCTTCTAGCGAAACTCTCAAAGCATTGGCAGTCCACGCTGGTGACACAAATTCTGCAATCGCAAGCGCAGCTTATGTCATTGGCAACAGTCCCGCCGCTGTAAATCTGGCTACCGCTGGAAACTACAGAATCTTGTCTGAGTCTGGTATCAGCGATACCTCTGGTTCAGCAATCACTGGCCAAATGGCAGTCAGCCCAATCGCTGCAACAGCGATCACCGGATTTACTTTAACTATGGATGGTAGCGGAACATTCTCTACTGCTCCAAACGTTACTGGCCATATCTTCGCAGCAGATTACACGGCACCTACTCCATCCAATCTGACTACGGCTGTTAGCGATATGCAAGCAGCGTATACTGATGCGGCTGGACGTACTAGCCCTGACCACACAAATCTTGGTGGCGGAAACCTTGGCGGATTGTCGCTTACCCCTGGTCTGTACAAATGGACTACTGGTGTTACTATCCCAACCGCGCTCACCCTTAACGGTGGACCAAGCGACGTGTATATCATGCAGGTAGCTGGCACTTTAGGCCTTAGCACTTCTGTACACATAACTTTGGCTGGCGGATTGCTGCCACAGAACATCTTCTGGCAAGTGAGTGGCGCTGTAACTCTTGGAGTTAGCTCAGTTTTCGAAGGCGTCATCTTGGGCCAAACGAACATTGCAGTTCAAACAACTGCAACTGTCCATGGCGCATTATACGCCCAGACCGCAGTTACGCTGGATGACGACGTAATTACTAGCTAATTAGAAAATTTAACGGGCGCTAGGGACGATAGGCCTAGCCGATCTGTAAAGAATGATCAACTAAGGCTTGGGTAACTGGGCCTTTTTTATTTGTTCCCACTTAGCGATCAATTTAGACGCTGAGCCAGGCACAGGGCGGTCGTCAGATAGGTTGCCAGTCTCCAGGGCGTCCACTATGATGCCTATACAGGCCAAGGCGTGAGCTAAGTGTGGCTTCTTGCTGTCTTCTGCCAACTCTTCGCCTTCATCGTACCACTGCATCAGGTGACGCATAGCAGCTGCGACGTAAATGCTCGCAATTACTTTGTTTTCTCGCCAATTGTAAGGGCCATACTTTTTAGCTCCGTCTTCCATCGCCAATGCCTGGTATATGATGCTTGAGGCAGGCACCAGATTTAACTGGACTTTCTTGATCCCAAGTAGGTCTTTTGGGTTAGTGCCTAAAACGGGGGCTTTCTTATCTTCCGACATGTTTAATCCTTGTGATTACACTAGTTTAGCAGTTTATTGGCCGATCTTTTGGCCGATCCTGGCAATCTTTAGTAAGAATATACCATAGATCGGAGCCCAAAACAATGAGATTATCCGCAAACTTGATTGTAAATTATGCAAATGTCAACCAGTTTGGTTACGCCTTGCAATGGAAAACCCGTCTGGGAGATCCAAATACCCTGTATTTCCAGTTCGTTGACTTAGACCAAAATATCAACAATATGAACGGATCTAACGGACAAAACTCCAATGGTCCAACGTCCAGCCTTCGCTACATGGCCGGTTGTGGCGTGAACAGTCCAGCTTCTGCGCAAGTAACATTTTGCTCAATCGACGACAGTAAACAACTCGTAGTGCAGGCATTTCAACCAGACGATTGTGACAGTTCTATATGGGCAGTATCTCTCTCTGGCACCCAGGCTGTCAATAGCGGAAACCTATTTTTCACCCTGAAAGAAGGCAGTGTAACTAGAAAGTTCGTGCTCATGAATGCTATGGCTGTCGAGCTTGTCTCGACTTGTGGGTCTTGCTAATGGATTTTAGAGAAACAGGGGTAAAAACCTCAGGTACAGCCGTTTATCCGGTTCACGCTCAGCAAACGTCTGGTCTTTTGACTAGATGCGAGCCTTTGCTTGCCGCTGATAAGTTCAAGCGTTTGTTTCTCAAAGGTATTCCGTTGAGATTCAGAAACGGCGATGTCATCACAGATATAGAAATTACAGAACAGTTAAACTGGGCAATGAATGAAGCGGAGCTTATGATAGGATCTACTATCCTGCGTGAAGCCTTTCAGCACAAAGTTCCATTTGACTATGCTTTATACAAGTCGTATATTCATATCATGGCCGAGAAAGGCCCAATCATAAGTTTGGAGTCGCTGGCAATTGTCAGCGCGGACAACAACAACATTTTCAGTATTCCTCCTACCTGGGTAGAATGTACAAATTTCTCAAAACGCTTAATCAACGTTATTCCTCTTTTGGCAGCATACGGCGTCAATCAAGTTGGCGGATCAGTTGGAAATGCGGGTATTGCATTTTTGACCGTTATGGATGGACTCAATTGGGTTCCAGCATATTGGCAGATCAACTACACCGCTGGTTTATCCAATACAGAAGGTCAAGTGCCAGTAGCGGTTAACGAACTTATCGGTACAATTGCAGCAATATCTGTCTTAAGCATGATCGCAGCTACATTCATTTTTAACTCACAGTCGCAAAGTCAAGATGGTATCTCTCAATCGTCAAGTGGTCCTGGTCCTAACGTATATGTTAGACGCATTGAGGATCTTGAGAAAAAACGAGAAACCTTGAAAAAACAGCTAAGAAGCGTTTTCTCTAATAGGTATCTAGTCGGGAGTTTCTAATGGGCGCGGCAGAGAAGCGTGGCGTCGGAGTACACAGCAGTTATAAGGAACAAGCCAAAAAAGGCTGTGACGTACTGTTCTGCGTAAAAATCAAAGGTCGCGCTACCCTTGTTGACGATATTCCTCTGCACATGTCTCTCAAAATATTTGGTAATCCCAAAGAATTTGATTTAGATGAAATGAAAGAGTACGTCAAGGAGCATGATATTTGCTCTCCAGATCCTAAGGATTTGACGTTCAAACCAATCATCTTTACGGCGGAAGTGTCTAAGCTAGACTACTACATGCTCAAGATAGAAGGTTTGCCTCCAAAATACAAGGCTCTTTACGATCACTACGGACACGTAGGTAATGTTTACAAAAATTTCATGACCCATGTAACCATCGACAAGGTGCTCTACGATGACCTTAAAGAAAACGGCGTAACCGCCGACGATATCGAGTTTGGTCCTCTGACTCTTGAACACGGCGCAAATAACCCTGTTCACACGTTTGAAAAATCTGAAAAATTAGACAAAGGCATCAAACACGTTGCCGCAGCAATTGGCGTAATGGGCGCTATGCAGTCTAGCCCTACAATCAAAGATGCTTCGCCTCCTAGAGAACCGGCCAGTATTCAACAGCATCAGCCTTCGTATAGCAGTCAGCGCATGCTCAATACTATCGCAACCGTAGAAAGTCAAAACGGCAAGATGACCAACCATAAGCCAGCTGGTGGAATGCACACAGGCGAGAGCGCATATGGAAAGTACGCCCTAATGCCTTCCACTATACGCGATACTATCCACATGAACACGGACCTAAAAGCCAAATATGCTAAGGGCATGGCGCTTCGCGGTGACGATATGCGTAGGTACATGCACGACAACCCTGGATTAGAAGACACTGTAGCGCAGAAACACTTGGCTCGATTAGAACACCATTTTGGCCAAAATCCAAACAAAATCGGGTACGCATGGCTTGAAGGTGTAAAGGGTACATACCGTGCTCAGAAAGAAAAAAAGAACATAGACGAACATTGGCATGTTAAAAAAATCAAAGATGCCTATGACAAGGAAAAATAAATGCAACTCACACCTAATGAAATTGAATCAGTAGACGACGTTGGTGTCCTAAACGGAGCACCCGTAAAAATGATCAAAACTCGCGGTGGATTCCACATAGCCGTTGGTCGTCCAAGAGGTAAACTTCAAGAAGAGGCACTAGCGGCTGGCAGTCACCCTGCTATTGTGAAATTCAACCTAGAGCGTCAACATCCAGAATTTCAACCTTCCATGCAAAAAAGCGAATTGACGGGATACGAGCCAACGGTAGAGAGTCACTCGCATTTTCTGTCTGACTCATTGCGCAAATCTGGACACGACCTGTATTCAGTGCAAATTGGCAATGAAATAGAATTCCAAGTTACCCAGGCAAACAACAAAGTGTATTCGGTTAACGCCTATTTAGACAAGAGCACGTTGGTGTTTGGTGATATGGACCTCGATAAAAAATTCAGTAGAGCCTTAGCTGGAGCTACCTCAGAGAAAGTTCTTTCGTGCGGAGCACACAAGATCAGGATTGAAGGAAGGTAACATGGGCGAAAAGAAACTTAAACCTTGTAAAAAATCCACTCAACAGCCTGAAAAGGGAATGAGTGATATAGACTGGGATAGGTTCATGGAAACCGTAAAAGAAGTTTGCGATGAATCAGACAAGAAACTGAAAGAAGTAGCAGACCTTTGCTTAAACAGAGAGTGTAAATAATGTCCGATAGCGGATCTGACAGTCCAAATAAACCACTAGACCCTAGTGGCGACATACAGGTGGATACCATTCCAGCCTTTGCTCCCTATATTCAAGAGTCTTTCGACCTTGATAGATTGGAAGACTTTGTGGTCGGTTTGGGCGTCGAATTCTTTCACTATAAGGGCATGCCTAGTCCTATTGGCCAAAAGGACCGTGGTGACTACCGCAGAAGTGACGGTGTAGACACGATTACGTCAAACGGCAATATTTACACTTTGGCTGGTCGCTTTACGGCTACCATGACTGACAACACACGAACTAGAAATAGGGCTAGTGGTAGCATCTTAGATCCGTCTGAGAGCAAGCTCGTAATGCCTCGTTTTTACAATAACTTAGGCCTCGCTGACGGCAAGCGCATTTACCTGTCACCTGGCGATAGAATTTACGTTTCAGACCCAACCGTTGACGTGAAAGTGTCAAATCCTCAGAAAATGAACTACATCGCTGGACAAGACAATGTCCCCATGTTCAAAATTGAAGAAATGGAAGTACCGCTGATCGACAGCCGTGGCTTCGAATACATGCAAGGCGTAGACTATAGCATAACAAAAGACGGCAATATTCGTTGGGTAGACGGTGGTAGAAATCCTGGTATTGATCCAGATACTGGAAAAGGTCGAGTATATTCAGTAAGATACCTCTATAATGCTTATTGGTACATCACAATTTTATTGAAAGAAGTACGGGTTACAAACGTCACCGATGGTAATGGGCGAACCCCTCAACGTATGCCCTACCACGCTATAGCCCAGCGCGAGTACATGTATCACAACCAAAACCGTGGTGACGCATTGAATCAAAACAGGCCAGTAGATCCTAAACGCAAAGATGCAGCTCCCATTGAAGCCCAAAATCCCAATAAATACGGGGTCAAGGTCGAAATGGACGCATATGGCGACGGATATGGCAAAGATGACGAATAATCAACACCAAAACAATCTTTAAGAAATACAATGAAACGGAGTAGTTATGCAAATTAAGAACAGACAAATACCAGGCGACCAATCCCGCGATCCTTCGGCTATTGAGCTTCTAAGCTGGAGTGAAAAGGCTGGATCACGAAAATCCTCAGAAGTAGGACGTGCGTTGATTCCGCTCGGAAACGGTGCTGCTGGTTTTACAACCGACGCTTCGACTCCTCGTATATTGCCAAGTGCAGGCCTCAACCTTGCTATTTACAACAATGCCGGTGCCGTTGGCGCTGTGACTGTTGGAGATAACACTATGACGCCTCAAGCTCCTGGTGCTGTGCAGGTTTCTGGAACCAACGTTTTCGTTGGCGTTCCATGTCAGCCAAATGCTTGGACATATCTTGCTGCTGCTCAATGGAACTGGGTTGCATCGACTGCTGCTACCTTGCTTGTGTTTATCATTGACGATCCCACATTCATTCAAGCTCAACCGCATAACAACTCGCAAAATCCGCAGCAAACAACCGCTCCTTGGGGCGCTCCTGTAAACGAGCCTAATACTTAATCGGAGCGTTCAGATGTCGTCTGCATTAGACCGTCCAGATAAATCCAAAAAGAGTTCACCTCTTAATGAATTTTTGGAAGGTAGAAAGCATAAGTTACATAAGAAAGAGTATCAGGTATCTCTTTCTAAGAACGACCAAGTGTCGTGTCCAGACTGTGGTCAAAGTATCTTCAAAAATGAAGCATACTCTGGTTGTGTTTGTATGGGCAGCGATATGAATAGTAAAGTATACCTTACAAAATCAGAAGATGGCGTGAAGGTTCGATTCGGTAAAGGCTGGGACCCAGAAAATATTGAGATGTTGTTAGAAGTACTCAGAGGGAAGCGTGGATAATTTTCAGTGGATATTAGCATACGACGGTGACAATGCTGGAAGGCTTGTTGGTCGTGCTATATTGTCCAATGATCCAGCTGCCCTGAGCGAAGTCTCTGAAAGAATAAATCTTGGCCACGAGATAGTCAAAAAATGGGCTCAGGAGCACAACGGCGGAATTATATCTGGCGGCGGTGACGAAGGGACCTTCCATTTACCTCATGAAGCGCTAGATCATATTGAACAGTTGAGAACGGATTATCATTTTGCTACTAGGCTTACTATGTCTGTAGGTATAGGTAAAACTTTATCTGAGGCAGGCAAGTCTCTAATAGTGGCAAAATTCAGAGGTAAGAACCAAGTAGTCATCTACGATCCCAGGATTGAACAGGAAATTCAGCAAGTTCAATTGAAACTAGAAGACGGGACAGCTTCTGAACAAGAAAAGAAACAGGGTGACGCTTATTTGCGGCCTGAAGGACAGGATACGGTTATGGACGGCAAAGACAAATCAATCACTAAAGACGAACTGGCTAAGGCATCTCCTAGACCAGATCAACATAAGATGCCGCAGCACATGGATAAACCTGGCGAAAAGGTTCCAGGAACAAGAGCTAAGGGCACGCACGACAGTTTATCCGGTTTTACTAGCGATCATCACAAAGATCAATCTACTCATAGTAAAAAATTGCTTGGCGCTTCATCTGCTGGGCTAAATGCCCGTGCTGGTGACAAAGCTACGGCTATGTCTCGCCATCATGATACCATGCACGCTCTGAAACAACAAAAACCGAATCTAACTAAAGACGAAGATGTTACCGTTGAGGCCGCGCCCGCTCCTGAACAGCACGACTGTCCTTATTGTCAAGAATTGAGTGCTCAGGGCATTCAAGACGAAAGCTGTCCTTATTGTGTACAAATGCACGATCCTAATGCCGAAGGACATGCCGATGATTGTCCTTATTGCGCAGTAATGAATCACGATCCTAATGCTGAAGGTCACACTGACGATTGTCCTTATTGCCAGGAAATGGGCTCGCATGATCCTAATGCTGAAGGTCACGAACAGGATTGTCCTTATTGTCAAGTAGCTGCTCAGTCTATGGGCGGAGACGATCAAAACATAAGTCCAAACGATCCCTCTACTGAATTACTGCCTACCACTCAAGATAGCCAGAACTATGCCGGTCAGGATCTTGCTCGTCCAGGAATGGACAAGCCTGCCGCTATTTCTTCGCAACCCTCGAAATTGGCCGCACCTACTGATTCAAAATCCAATCAGAACATCATTCTTGAAAACTCACAAGGCGGGCCTGCTGCTCAAGAATATCAAGAACCGTTTGCTCCTCCTGTTGGAACTACCAGTACTCCAGAAAATAGCGATTCTATAGAAAGCATTACAAATGAAATCGACGCACTTGGAGCTGACCAAGTTCCATTACGCGCTGAAGGTCAAGCTGACGACGCAGACCTGCCTGGCGGTACTAACATGGAAGGCAACGTTAGCCGTCCAGAAAGCTATAGCCAGAATACTCCCACTGATATGGGACTTGGCGAACAACCAGATGGTGCTCCAGATGTTACGTCTGTGCTGCAACAAGGGTTGGACAGTCATGCCGACAGCATCAAACGAGAAAAAGTTGTTGCTATGGTTGGCGAAGCTTTGGAAGGATTCAAAGGCTGTAAGATGATACTTGAGCGTGCTAAATTAGAAGCACCTCAATTATACGCGTCTTCTATCGCTATGCTTAAAGCGATGATAGAAATGGCCAAGCTTCTTGGGTTAGACCAAGACCAAGCTGCTCAGCCGTCTGGCGTAGTAGAAGAATCTCCAAACATTTTATCTCCTGAAGAAGGCGTCCTAGAAGGACAACCTGCTGGTGGAATGCCAGAAGATCAAACCAACGATCCGCAAGCTCAGACTGAAGCAGCTGGAGGAAATCCAGACTACAACAATTTGTATCCTGCCCATCCAGATAGTGGTGCCGACCCAAAGCTTCAGGGGCGATAGGGCAACCCATTGGAAAACTGCCGACCTCTCAAACAACACAACACGTAGCGCGAACGCCGTACATGGAAGGTGCTGTTAATGAAAAAGGTCAAAAGAAAGTGATTGATCCGATTACTAAGAAAACTCGGTGGATCACTATGCGCGACGGCAAGGTGCAAAGTCCTACTGGAGTACCAGTGAAGCCATTGCCAATTAAAGAAGAAAACCCTCAGAAGGTGCCTCGTGAGCCTAAAGCTTAGCGCAAACGCTGATGCTATAGCAGCGCAATTTCAAGAGTTTGCCAAAGAAGTAGAGGCAGACATAAATAGTGCCATGCGCGAGCTTGCTACTTTGACTCGTGCTCAGATTGCCATGGAAGCTCAGCGTGGAGACGACAAACTTAATTCGACTCAGCATATCTACATGGAAGCATTGTCTGACGTAGACGATTCTGCTCCAGGCCTGTACGTAATTACCCTTGATGAGAAAGCTATGTGGATAGAAGAAGGACTCACTGCCCACGATATGAAGCCAGATTTACTGCAAGGCAAAACCCACAGGGTTATACCTTTCAAGTATGATACAAAACCAACCCAAACGCAACCGTCTACGATGCTTTTGGTTGATGCTATTAAAAGAAAACTGAAAAGTGAAAAAATTCCATATAAGAATATTGAATATAATCAAGATGGTAGTCCTAAGCTTGGCAAACTGCACGATCTAAAATGGGGAGTTAACCTCAGAGATCAAAGAAAAGACGGAACTATGGGTGGCAACATTGGCATGAAAATACCTGGCAAAGGTAACACGCCACGGCTACAAGGGCTGTCTATTTATCAGCAGATCGACAAGAATACTGGAAACGTTCGAAGAGACATTCTTACGTTTCGCACAGTTTCTGCTGGTCCTGCAAGTGATGGCAAATGGCTACACCCTGGCCTGAAAGCTAAAAAATACATGGATAAAGCCATGGAAGAAGCGATACGCCAATGGGAAGAGAAAATCCTCCCTGGCATCGTAGACAAATGGAACGGTAAATAATGGGCATCTTTCAAGGTGACGTAATTATAAAAACTATGGTCGATCTAGGCCTGGATGAGATGCGCAAAAACGCATGGTTGTTAGATCACGTCTTTGATAGCCTCAAGGCCATTCCTTACATTTCCGACAAGTACGGCCAAAAACAAATAGATGCTGCTAAAGAATGGTTCATGAACAACAACATCAACGTCTACATGCGTCCTCGCAACGACAAAGATGAGTTGCCTTGTGTAACTATTACTCCTGGGCCTACCCCAGAGATACCAGAGATGAAGCACATGGCCGACCTATCTACGGTCAAGAAAATGCTCTTGCCTTTGGAAATTGGCAAACCGATTGCTTTCGTAGTAAAACCTTTCGTTCCTACTAGCTACGATCAAGCGTCCGGTGAAATCGGCATAGACCCTAACACTGCTGGTTTTGAAGTGGTTACTCCTGGAATGGTACTTGTAAATCCTGCAAACGGCAATGGATACCCTATTTTGGCCGTATCTGCTGGTATGTTTTTTATCGAGCCAGGATTGGGCGTCGATGCGACCGAACTTGCCGTAATACCTCAGTTTCCTTTCTACGAGGCTAGAGTTGAGCATGCTTTCTTTCAGGACTCATACACGATAACCTGCCAAACCCATGGTGACGTACAGACTTTGATTTGGCTGCACTCCATTGTAATGTATGCAATCCTCAGATACCGCGAAAGTCTCCTTGAGGGTAACGGATTTGCCCAAAGCTCTATCAGTAGCGGCGAGATCCTGATGGACCCCAATTATATAGGTGGGGACGGTGGCGAACTGTCATATCTTAGAATGATCGTTTTGTCAGGTCAAGTAGAAAATAGCTGGATCAAGCTACCACGCAGATTCATCGAATCGTCCATAATCAAGGGTGTCGATTGTTGCGAAATCACTAGTGGAATCAAGATCTTAAGCAATCTTGACACGCCGCCTATTATAGACGCCACAGAAGAGACCTGGACCACCATAGACGAGAACAGTGAAGACTAAGACAATCTTATTATAAGACATGGAAATCAATACTTTAGCAGGCTTTAAAAAATAAACTCAATGAAATCAACTACTTATCTGATGAGTATGATAGCCAGACAATCTTAGATAGGTACAAGAGGGAAACCATGGCCGAAAGCAAGAAATTTTACAGCGCAAAAGAAGCAGCTTTGGCAGTTTTAGCCAAGACTGAAGAATTGCTTAAGGCGCATAGCTTGGCAAAGGCCGCTGTTATTCCATCTTTAAAGGCCAAAGCTAAACCTGAAGATGCGGAAGTAGATCCTGAAGCAGAAGCAACCCCAGGAGCAGATGGAGCAGAAGGCGAAGGCGGAAGCGGTGAAGGTTCAGGCGGTGGCGGCGGTGGCGCAGCACCAGATGAACCAGATAATTTTAGTACATCCGGTAAAGACGCTAAACAAAAAGTTGCTGGGAAAAGCCAAAAAATGGATAAGTCTGAAGAAGAATTTGGATATCAATTGTTACGAAAAACTGGCGAATTCGCCTCTGGTATGCACAATGTTCAGTATTTCAAACTTGAAAAAACTGAAGAATTGTTTAAAGCTATTGCCGAAGCAGATTTGACAAAGAATGCTCCGCCAGTAGGAAAGCCAGATCATTCGAACCCTCCTAAAGAGGAATCTGCAATGAAACCGGCTAGTACACATCCTGAAGCCGCTAATGCTACTCCTGCTCCCGAGAACAACCCTCATGAGCAAGCTGAAGGTAACAACGCAGATTGGGGAACCAGTCCGCAAGTAAAGGGCCACATTAAATTGGCTCATTTTATTGGCCACACGAGCGCTAAAAAGAAACTGAAACAGCCAAACTCCAACATTGGAACGGCTATGGGTCAACCAAAAACAGTAGCTGCACCTGCACCCGCTGTTGCTCCTGTAAAAAAGGGCATTGCACTTAGCTAATATGGCGAAAGAGAAGAAGGTACAACCTATGGAAAATAAACAGGAAATGACGCTAGAAGAAGCAAAGGCTTGGCGTGCATCTTTATATGTTCCACAGGAAGCCGTGTTGACAGAACAACAAAAACGTGAGCAGTTCAGGATTTTCTGGACACAGGCTAAGCGTAAATATGGCAAGACCAAAGAATTAGAGGAAATCGTGTGGTTACACCTGAAATCTTCAAAAATGGACGAACCCTCAAAATTCGAAGCTGGGGTTGCTCACTTCGGACTGAAAAAAATTAAGAATTAAGGAGAGCAAAAAATGTCTCTACGAGTAGTTACAAGTTTATTAAATACAAATATTCCTGGAGCATATCCTAACATCACGGTGCAATCGCAACCCGTAGGTTTAGGTCAATCCGGCATTATCGTAATCATGGGTGAAGCCGATGGCGGTCCTAGCTATCAGCAAGTCGCGTTGAAAAACAACACTTTTACTCCAGATCAACTGGCCAAGGTTCAAAACATCTATACGAGTGGACCAATCGTAGATGCTTTCGACGCGCTGACCGCTCCTTCTAACGATACAAACATCAAAGGATCTGCAAATCTTATCTATATCGTTAAAACTAACACGAGCGCTCAGGCATCTGCTGCTATCGCTGGTGGATACGGTAGTTTGGTATTCCAGAATTCTGGAGTTGCTGGAAACGGTTATTCTTATCAAATCAGCACTCTTCAAGCAGAAGTTGCTCCCAACGTTCTTGGTTCTCCAATTCCTGCATTCGGCGCTCCGCTCAATGGTCAGTCTTTCAGCTTCCGCTTAAACGGCGGTGCTGCTACGGTTATCACTCTTAGCGCGACTCCTACACAGCACGACACTGTTCCTCACCTTGTAGCTGAGCTTAACGGCCTGTTACCGGCAACTATCGTAGCATCTGCTAATCCAGCTGCTCCAACGACTAGCATTCAGTTGACTGTGGTTGACGCTACTCCATTTGCCAATGGTTACGGACAAGCATTAGAATTGATCGACTCTACTCCTGGTGACTTGGCCGCTCTTGGTTTGGTTGCTGCTCTGACTGCTTCTTCTGATGAAGCACAGGTTGAAGTCCAGATCAACAATCCTTCTGCTGGCGTAAACGAGACTCTTAACGTTGTTCCAGATATCGCTCTCAATATTGGGTATCAGGGTACGACTGCAACTATTACAATCAACCAGACTACTGGTATGCTGACGACAACTGTCGCTGGTGGAATCGGTGCAGCGTTGAGTGTAGATCTTACTCACTATGCTACCATCGGTATTTTGGCCGCTTATCTGAATGCTCAGCCAGGCTACACTGCTCAGGCAGCGCCTTCTGCTCAACAACAGTCTACCGCTGCACTGGATGCCGTTACCGCTGTAGGTATCGCTTCTACTGCTGCAAGCGCAATGCCTGGACGCATCAAAGATGCTGCTAACACTTTTCAATCAGTTTTGGGCACTTCGTCTGCATTAGCTTTCAACGCTGCTGTCGCAGCAGGTCTGCCACTTCCTATGGCTGGTCAGGCATTCCTGTCTGGCGGAGCAAGAGGACCAACTCTGGCCATCGACATCGTGAATGCTCTGCAACAAGTTGCAGGTGTTCAAGTAAACATCATCGTTCCTTTGTTCTCGCAAGATGCATCGAAGGACATTACTGCTGGTTTGACCGATCCTGGCTCTACCTACACTATCGCAGCTACCAACGCATTGGTCAAGAACCATTGCATCGCGTACAGCACTGTTAAGCTCAAACGCAACCGCATCTGCGTATTGTCTATGCAAGACACGTATGCGAATTGCAAAGCTGCGGCTCTGGGTCTCGCCAGCTATCGTTGTTCCTTGGCTTTCCAAGGATCGACAGAAGTCAACTCGGTTGGTGTTATCACTAAGTTCCAACCCTGGTATACGGCTACAATCGCAGCTGGTATGCAAGCCGGTGGATTCTATAAGTCTATCTGTAACAAGTTGGCTAACATTATTTCCTACACAGATCCTACCGGATTTGATTCGGGAAGTCCTGGTGACGTTGAAGACGCGCTGTCTTCTGGTATGTTGATCTTGACCGCTTCGACCGCAGGAAGTCTGTGGGTTAGCGATCAAACTACTTACGGTTTTGACACCAATTTCGTGTACAACAGCATCCAAGCGGTTTACTGCTCGGACATTCTGGCTCTTGACCTTGCTGCAAGCTTCCAAGCCGCTTTCGTCGGTCAGTCTTTGGCTGATGTAGACGCTGCGACTGGTTTGAGCTACTTGGCTCAAAAGATGGAAGGTTACAAGAAACTGAAGCTTATCGCAGCTAGCGATGACGCTCCACTTGGCTGGAAGAACGGTAAAATCACCATTCTGGCACCAGAAATGGATGTTAGTGTCGAAATCAAACTTGCAACTGCGATCTACTTCATCCCGATCAGCATTAACATCTCGCAAGTTCAACAATCGGCAGCAAGCTAATCTTTTAGGTAATTAAGGAGATATTATGCCAGGAAATCCATCTAGCCCGAATCCACTTCAGAAAGGCTATACCGCTACAAAAGGCGGTAAAGTCGTAACTGGAGCACGGGCCAAAGTATACGTGAACAATCATCTAGTCGGCATTTTCGAAAGCTGTACTGTAGCTAGTTCTTTAGGAACTGAGCCCATCTTCCTCTTGGGTCGTTATAGCCCAGACGAGATCGCAGTAACTTCGAGTGAAGCTGTCAACGTGACCTGTTCCGGTTTTCGAGTCGTAGGCTCTGGTGTTCACACCTTGCCTGCCTTCCCATTAGTCAGCGATCTTTTGCTCTTTGACCCTTTCACGATCACCGTCGTGGACCGTCAGACTGGCGAAATTTTAGAGACTATTTTGGGTTGTGTTCCAACCTCGAATAACACGAACTACAACGCTAAAGCTACTTCCAAAGTGAACATCACGTACATTGGTACGATTGCTTACAACGAAGACAACAACGACAGCGATCCAGGCAACAGCCTGCCGTAGTTATAATTTTTACATTCAAATTAAGTCTAAGGCTCGCTTCGTCGGGCCTTTTTCATTTTAGCGATTAATGACAATCTTAATAGCATGTCATCTATACCAGCTTCCGCAGCTTTAGCGGCCCAAAAAGCACAGAAAGCCGCTTTAACAGCAGCTGATAACGCATTGTTTATAGCTGACGCCGATAAGCAGATACGAGCAGCCATAGCTCTTGACGTGTCTTTCGTCAGCGCTACCACGTTTGGTGACGTAAATCCACACGATATATACAAGTACTATACGAACTTGGGCTATGATGTGGATTTCCCTGATTTAATTCAGGGTCAAAGGTTTCAACCTGCTGATTTGTTTGGGGAATTCTGGCTTGAGTATTGGAACCATACCCTTCTGCCTAATTTTCCTAAAGGGCCAATCAGAATCGTAATAAAACGTAGCAAAAGCGGTCAGTTTCCCGTTCCTCCTGAAGATAGCTTTCTATTGCTTGAAAACGGCGACTTTTTCGAGCTAGAAGATAGCTCTGGAACAATTCTACTTCAGTAGAAGGATGATTTATGGCAAACACTAAGATTTCACAATTACCAGTAGCTTTCGCGACCAGTGGTCCAGACCTGTACACTCTAGTTCAAGGTGGAGTCAACAAGAGCGTTACGTTTTCTGTCCTAGCTGCTGCATTGGGCGCTGGTGGCTTAAACCAACTGACTGGAGACGTTGTTGCCGGTCCTGGCGGAGGATCTCAGGTTGCCTCTTTAGTAGCTACATCAAACGCTACCTTGGTTACACTGTCTGCGTTGGCACTTCCTTATTCTCAATTGACTGGAACAGTTCCAACCTGGAACCAAAGTACAACCGGCAACGCAGCGACTGCTACAAGTGCGACTTCTGCCGGTAGTGCCGCTAGTGTGCCATACAGCGGTCTGACTGGTGCTGTTCCTACGTGGAATCAGAACACTACTGGAAACGCAGCGACAGCCACTCACGCAACCACTGCTGGAAGCGCCGCTAGCGTTCCGTACAGCGGTCTGACAGGCACTGTCCCTACTTGGAACCAAGACACGACTGGACTAGCTGCTAATATCACTGCGTCTACCAATTCTACTCTTACGACACTAGTATCCTTGGCATTGCCGTTTTCACAGCTGACTGGCCAAGCATCGCTTGCACAGCTTCCAAGTATTGCCTCAAATACTATTCTTGGAAACAATACTGGCAGCACGGCAACTCCTATTGCTTTGAGCGTTGCTCAAGTCAATGCAATTTTACCAGTATTTACAAATTTACTTAATGGTTCAGTCCCTGCCTCTGGCGGTGGAACTACCAATTTCCTGCGTGCCGATGGCGTATGGGCAGTCGCTGGAAGCGGATCGGTGTCATCCGTTTCCGTTGCTAGTGCAAATGGATTCGCTGGAACTGTAGCTACAGCTACAACTACTCCTGCAATCACGATTAGCACTACTGTCACGGGTATCCTATACGGCAATGGAACTAGCATTGCTGCTGCTATTGCATCAAATTTTCCTACGCTCAATCAGGATACCACTGGTATCGCTGCAAATATTACAGCACTTAGCAACTCTACCCTGACTACACTGTCAAGCTTGTCACTGCCTTATTCGCAAATCTCGGGTGCTCCTGCTGCTATCACCCAGCTGACAGGTGAAGCCACTGGAGTTGGCCCTGGTTCAACCGTAGTTACGCTATCCAATTCGGCGATTATCGGTAAATTTCTTACTGGATTTGCTTCTGGACCCAATAGCGCGATTTTGGCAACAGATACGATCCTTCAAGCCTTTCAAAAAATACAAGCTCAGGTTGACGCTGGCGGTGGCGGAGGAGTTGCGTCTGTAACTGCGAGTGCTCCGTTGGCTAGTTCTGGCGGTGCTAATCCAAACATATCTATTCCGCAGGCCGATGGTTCTACGAACGGGTTTTTATCCCAGACCGACTGGTCAACTTTTAACAATAAGCAAGCAGCTTTGACATTTGGGTCAATATCTACTTCGACTACAGGCGTAAGCGTCGGATCTGGTGCTAACTCGACAGTTGGTCCCAATGTTACGGTTGATATACAAACAGCCTCAAGTTCACAGCCTGGACTATTGAGTAGCGCTGACTGGACCACATTTAATTCTAAGCAAGCAGCATTGGGATTTACCCCAGAAAATATTGCCAACAAGGGCGTAGCTAATGGCTATGCTAGCTTAGATGCTTCTGGATTAGTTCCTATTACGCAAATTCCTCCTGCTGCTTTAGAGCGCTTAGTGATTGTTGCGAATCAAACAGCCAGATTTGCCTTAACGACGGCGACAGTTCAAAACGGCGATACTGTTAGTCAGACAGACACTGGCTTGATGTATTTCGTCATTGACGACACCAATCTCAACAATTCGTCTGGATACTCAGTATACACGGCTGGCACGGCGACTTCTGTACCTTGGAGTGGCATAACCGGAATACCATCCCCAGTATCTGCTCTTTTGGGCACCAACACTGGCGACATAACCCTAGGTACTCCAAGCGGATTAGGACTTTCTGGTCAAATATTAAGCCTAGGAATTGCTTCTGCTGGAGTAACAGGTGCCCTTTCTGGAACAGACTGGTCAACTTTTAACAATAAGCAAGCAGCTTTGACATTTGGTAATCTCACCGATGCAGGCACTGATGGAATCACTATTACGGGCGGAACAGGCGCTGTCATCGGCAGTGGCACTTCTATTGCTCAGCACGTAGCAGATGCGACTCACAACGGATATTTGTTAGCCGCAGATTGGAGCACGTTCAACAATAAGCTTGACGCTTCTCGTGGCAATTATATAACCAATCCAGATGCCGAAGTCAATACGACCGGATGGAATCTATATAACGATCAGGGTAATCCAGCTTCCGCCTTCGTTGTGGCACAAGATATTACGTTTACGGCAGTTGCATCTGGGTCGGCTGGTAATGGCATCGACATCGACTACATATTTCATGCTACACAGAGTTATCTTACTCCTTTGGTTACGGTTGTGTCGTCTACCCACGTCACCGTTGCTTGGTATAACGGACCTACTGTAGCGAATAACCCCACAGCAACACAGCTTAAGGCTGCATGGGATGCCGTTCCTGGAGCAGTAGCTTTAGCCACAGCTGCTATTACTGGGGTAGCCGGTAATTTGCAATACGAAACTGGTGCCAATATCACCGCTAATGGCGGAGACGTTGCGCCTGTAGATGGAACTGGCGGAGTTGTAACGGGCGTTACATTCACTAGAACTTTGGTCAATCCTATTATAGGAACTGCTAGTTTTGATCTCGGCAAGGACGCAGCTAATCGCGAAGGCGAAGGCGTAAGCACAGATTTTATAATCAATAGTCTAGATAAGGGCCAAACACTTCAAGTTTCATTTGCCTATGACGGTTCTTCTGGAATGGTTCTTGGCGCAAGTTCTGACGTACAAGTGTTTGTCTACGATATTACCAACGCAGTTTTAATCCCAGTAGTTCCGCTAAGAACCTTAAAGGGTCCCGTAAGCACCATTAAAACTTTCGTGGGTCAATTTAAAGCATCTGCGAACAGCGTAAATTATCGACTCATTCTCCACATCGCTACCACAAGTGCTACAGCGTGGGATCTACAATTAGACAATTTTCTTCTCAATAGAGTTCTTAACGCTGTGGCGGCTACGCAAGTTCCATCGCTCGTCCTTTTGGCTAACCCTATCAGCGGTGCAGTAACAGACCATATGGTTGTTATGTGGACCGATGGCGCTCAGCAATGGGTTCCAGCCACTATTACTGGTGCGGCTGGCTCAATTTCTGGCGATCCTGGCGTTATGCTGGGATTTGCCACAAATATTGTTGGTTCAGTCGCAGACATTTACATAAGCGGCTACATGAATGGATTCAGCTTCGGCCCATTTGTTGGCTATGAACAGTACATAGATAATACTGCTGGAAAAATCTCTCCACTACCGTCTCCATTCAACGATACGTATGTAGGCGTCGGTAAATCTATCAGTTCAACTGAATTGAATATTGATTTCTACAAACACGTAGATGCCGTTGGCGTCAAAGGTGGTTTACTCACCAATAATGTAGGAGGAGACTCAGTTCTTGCTGTAGGTGCCAATGGAAACGTCTTGGTTGCTAACTCGGCAGCCGCAGATGGTTTGAACTGGGCGGCAGCAGTTGTTACGGCAAATCCGTTCACTTACACTCTAGCTACTCGAACTTTAACCTTCCAGTCTCAAGCTGCTAACACTTTCTTGGCCGCACCTAACGGTTCGGCGGGCGCTCCAACTGCTCGATTAATCGTTGCTGCGGATATTCCTACGCTTAACCAAAGTACAACCGGCAATGCCGCAACCGCTACAAGTGCAACGACTGCAACTACCGCCACGAATATTGCTGGTGGACTTGGTGGTTCTATACCGTATCAAACGGCGGTAAATACAACAGCGCTTTTGGCCAACGGAACCGTGGGACAGATTTTAACATCTGGTGGCGGAACCGCCGCTCCTACTTGGACTACCGTAGGCGGCTCTGGAACAGTTACATCTGTAGCGATGTCCGTTCCAGCATTTTTATCTATTGCTGGTTCTCCCATCACAACATCTGGCACGTTGGCGGTAACTTTATCTGGCACTGCCTTACCCATTGCAAATGGTGGAACTGCGAAAACCGCAGTGACTATTGCCGCAACAGCTTCTTCTTGGGCTGGTTGGGATGCCAACCTAAACATGTCGGCGAATCGCTTTATATCAGGCTTTGCGACTACTGCGACCGCTGCTGGAACAACCACTTTGGTGGTGGGCTCTAAGGCTCAACAGTATTTCACTGGTGTTACAACTCAAATCGTAAAATTGCCAACCACAAGTATAGTTGCTGGTGATACCTTTACGATTGTTAACAGTAGTACGGGTGTTGTTACGGTCCAGTCTTCCAACGCTAGCGTCATTCAAGCAATGGCATCTGAAACAGAGTTAGTAGCTACGGCACTGGTGGCAACGCCAACAACGGCTGCCAATTGGAGCTTCGTATACAGCAACCTCAATGCTGGCTTACTAAATGGAGCAGTAGCGTCTACAGACGCTGTTTTGATCGTAAACAACGGTCACATAAAGTCAACGCAAACTACCGCTCCCACAGCTTCGGTAAATGCCAACGCTGGTACAGGAGCTACAAGTACTGTCGCCAATGCTACGGATACGGCAGGGGTTGTTAATCTTACTTTGGGTTCAATTGGCACACTGTCGTCTGGAGTGCAGACTACGGTCAATTTCAATGCGGCATACGGAGTTGCTCCAATTGTGGTCATTACGCCTACCAATGCGACGACTGCACAAAACGTCGTGATATTTGGAGTGTATGTGACATCAACTACAGCAGGATTTTCTATAAACTTTGCATCTGCTGGAGTCGCCACAGATGTTCTTCAGTGGAATTATCACGTTATAGAAACTCAGTAATACGATAACAAGGACAATAACCAATATGAACAGGGTTTCTCGCTATTATTTCAACATCCTTCTAGGGATAGACGAATTTGCAAATATTTTACTTTTGGGTTCTCCAGAAGAAACTATAAGCTCAAGACTAGGAAGGGCTTTCTTTTCTGGAAAAGCTAAATGGTTTGTATATCCGGCAAAAAAATTCGTTGATACTGCTGCTTGGATTCTAGCCAAACAGACCAACCATTGTGTTTCGTCTATTCTTAACGGTATAGACGTAACGGACTATGAACTTTGGAATTGGATAAAGGACTAGCGTCCTAAGCTGTGTACTTGCGCTGCGGCTACGCCTGCACCAATGATCGTCAATGCACCAAGGGCAAAGTATGCCCAATTGCTTGTGCTCTTATAAGAATCAATCGACTGAATATTAGATTCTAACTTTAAGCTAGTGTCCTGCCAAAGTTGAGCCCTGGCGTCCGACTTGGTAATAGCAGCGTCCTTCAAAGTGATCGCCTTATTCAGATCGCTAACCTGCTGAGCCTTGGTAGCGTTGTCTTGCACTAAATTTCCCACACATAAATTCAAGGTCTTTGAATAGGTATATGTACCATCTGAATTGGCTACAATCGTAGACCAATCACAGCCAGCAAATGCAGTATTCGAGAACATGGCTAACGCGGCAACTAAAGAAACGATTTTGGCTATAGACATGTGGTTTTCTCTCCAAAGTCTTGGCGCTGTTCTGTAAACGTGGCCAATGCAGTATCGGTTATCGTGGATTGTCTGTATGTGAAGGTCATTTCTACGTCGGAGAATCCATCTATCGGAAAGTTATGGATTATCTTGGCTGTCAATCCGGTAACGCCAGGTATTACGAAACACTCTCCTACCTTGTGCGGTGGGATATGAATGTATATGAATTCAACCAACCTGCTGAGTGCAAAGATGAGACATAGCGCAATCGCAAATTTGAGTAGGCCTTTGTTTGGGCTCATAATTCACCACAATCTACGTGTTGCGTTTCATCTATTCCTGAATAGATTTCAATTTTTCCCAAGACTTCTCCCCACCAACCTACTGACACCATGTAACGGGCTACGATAAGCTCACCTGTTTTTCTATTCACAAATACTCTAGGTTTTTCCCATTTAGGCTTCTTCCAGCTCACAGCTTAACTCCAGGTGGCGGCGGAGGCGTAGATGGGTCACTAGGATCGTCTGGCGGGTCGTCTGGCGCATTCTTATTGTTGTAATAGGAGTTGACTGTGGACACGATATGCTGCGTAGCATGGACCGCAAAGAAGGCTATCACGGTGTTCTTAAGCAGGTCAACCATGTCGCTACCGGAGATCAGATTAAGCACCCTGAAAGTCACCCCAATGATTATTAGAAGCAACATGATGAGGGCTTTCTGTAAGTCCAAGAAAGCATTGAAGAAATCAGCAAGTTTTTGACGCATACGTCTCCTTAAATGGCCTTCTGATGGGATTTGAACCCACGCACTTCTTACCACCCACTATGGGGTTCGCTCTTACCAACTGAGCTACAGGGGCCATACCAGTGACTATAGCACATGTTTCCACGAAGTCAAACAATCTTTAAACTATGATGGAATTTGGCGAAGCTCAGTATTATGGTGCCCTTGGATTAGCGATTGGCATAGCCACGCTTGTAGTTACGCTTCAAAAGGTTTTTAAGAACTTTAGGAAGGAACGTGATGAATATGCCGCCAAAGTCATTCAGGCAGCTAAGGAAGACGATGCGGTCATCAAAGCCAAGCTAGAAGCTAAAATCGAAGCTTTGTCTGTTAAAATCAATAGCTTAGAAGTCTCAGTGAATAAAGACATGGATCATTTAAAAGCTACTTATACTAGTGAAATCAAGAACTTAGGCGATAAAATCGAGAACCTGCGCGATGAGTTGAGACAGCAACACTCTGGATTGATTGATCTTTTGACCAAAATGGTAGGTAAGAAGTAATGAACGCACAAGATGTAAAATCTGCACTGTCGCTGTTCTGGGCTCGTCTACAGGCCGACCTAAAATTCATGTGGGCTAACGACCGTATCTTCCTGTTTATCTTTGGTGTTTTGGTTTTGATCGCTAAAGGTTCTAGCTTAATGATTAGCCTGTTGGCAGCTAAGTCTAAGGCTGAAGTCACTGCGGCTACCGCAGCTAGCAACATCCTGCAAGCCCAGGAAAACGCTGACAATGCTCAAGCAGACGCTTTAGTAAAACAGTCGAATGACTTGCCAAGTCAAGAAAAGCCAGTCGCTGATGATTGGTATAAAAAGAAATCCTAATGGGCCAAGTCAGTCCCTACCTTCGTAGGAAGACAGACGGTTACATGCATTGGTGTCCAGCCTGTAAAGAGACGCATTCTCTACCAGACACATGGGCATTCAACGGCGACCTCAATAAGCCAACATTCACTCCAAGCTTCAAACATTCAGGCGTTCAAACCATAACCGATGAGAATGGTCAGTGGACTGGGGAATGGAAACTAGACGCTAACGGAAAGGCACTACCTTTCGTTTGTCATTACATCTTAACAAATGGCATATTGAACTTCTGCGGAGACTGTACCCATTCAATGAGTGGTCAGTCTGTGCCGCTACCCGAATTGCCAATCTACTATCAAGATCCAAAAACTTAAATGCTGGCCTGGTGGCGTAGCTAAGGTGCCCCTGTAGGTACTCTACGCAGTCTACCATCGACCTGGACGCCAGCATAATCTAATTGCTAGAACAAGTACACTGAGTTACAGATGGATGCGCGTATGGGTAGCTAGTAGATCCGTATGAGTTGATGAACGCAAACTCCCATGCTTCACATTCGTTACCGGCAGTGCCAGAGTCTTGGTCCGTGAATGATCCAGAGCGTGTTCCCGTGCCGTACTGCGCAACGCAAAGTAGATTGAACCCACCGATGTTGCTGCTGTAGCAGCTATAGTTCATGCTGCAAGTAGTCGTAGGGTTGGACTTAGCACAGCCAGCCAAGAATAAAAGGGTAATGATTAAGAATTTCATAGAGTTGCACCTTTTTTGTGGAAATACTTTTTAGGACCATCTAACAAAGCAATGTCAATCAGATCAGCCAATTCGTCGAAAGTCAAAGCTCCAATTTCTTTATCGGAGGTATTCAGCCAGTCTTTCCCGTTGTAGTCGCCATCATTAAGGATATGCAAGGCAACTCCCAAGAAATATGGCATTTCATCTGAGAACCCAACAGCCTTAACCGTATATTCGCTAAGGCTATATAGCTCCGACTGTTCTTTACCAGTCAATCCGCCGAATACGCTGTTGGCCACACCAAGTACGCAATATTCTCCAGTCTTAGTGTTGTAGCATGATCCGCGATACTGTTGAAATTGACCAGATCGTAACGCTTGGGATAGTTTCTTTAATGCTTTCTTTTTCATTTTACTTCCTTTAGTTCGGGTGGACATTCAACTTTCTTATAAATCCTATCGAAAAGCCTAATCTCTTCTACTTCTGGATAAGCTTGTAGGTTAGTATGATTCAAAGCAGCTAGCCGGTAATGCTTATTGCCAACTTCCAGAATCTTGTCTACGTACAGGTCTCGTGTTTCCCAAGGCTCGCTTCGTGGTCTTAAAGCTCCACATTCTCCAACCATATAGTCTGGCTTGAACGGATAAAAGCAGTAGACAAGCATGGCGACGATGAAGGTCGCCATTAACGTTAAGAATATGCATCTAGCCTTGTCAAAATCTTCCACGATATCTCCTAGTGCAGTTTCATATTGGTTTCGTTGGTCTCAAAAGTAAACATGAATCGACGCATCATACCAAACTCTGATCCGTTGTGAAAATGCTTGTTCATTTCCAGTACGGCTAGCTCGATCTCATCAGTCTCAAAGCCAAGTTCAAGGACAGCATAGGTGGTTATCTTTTTGAGATCGCCACGAAAGACACCCTTACGCCAGTGCAGTTCGTAGTGGGTGGTCAGGTCCAATAATTTGTAGCCACATACAATCGGATTTTCTAGTGGTATGAACATTTTTCACCTCGTTTGTAGATTATACCAAAGCCAAAGCTAACGCAAGAAAATAAATATTTTATAGTTTAAGCCAAATATTACGGGTAGTTAAAAATGTAGCTTAAAAATAATTGCTAAAACGCTGCTTTAAAACTGACTGAGATGTGATATACACGAAGTGCTGCTTCGCTTTGCTTATCGGGGAAACAGCCTTTAGGCTGAGTTGATGATTTAGTCAATGACTTAGTTACAAGATTTTGAAAAAAATTCAGAGGAAAAATGGACGAAGCTGACAAACGAGACGATATTAAAATTGAAGGTGATAGAGCTACATGGGAAATCTCAGCCGTAGGAAACATCAAAGGTACTTACCTTGGTACTTTCGTATTCCGTTGTTTCCTAACTCCATTACAGCAAATTGCTGCTGGTCGAGAGGAACGCGCTCTCATTGGTGAAAATTTTGCATTTGCTCCAGACCACGAGAAGTTCCTTGCATACGCCTTAACCCAGCTTAAGTATCGCATCGTATCATCGCCTCCATTCTGGGCATCGGCAAATCCTAACGGTAACATGTCAGGCGATCTACCAGATCCAGAGATCGTATCTTTAGTCCTTGGCTCTGCTATTGACGCAGAGGTCAAATATAAGAACGAGATCAAGTATCGCAAGGAAGCCGCTATTGAACGTGCAAAAGCCGCCAATGATGCTATCATAGCTGCCAATCGAGAAGAGGCAGAACTCAACGGCGAACGAGACTAATGTACATCCACATAGGCGAGATCATTGAGCTAGCTAGGGTAGAGGCGATAGCGTTTAAGCTAAAGCCAACACCTGCGAGTTTGTGGCGCAGCCTGTGCCGTGAGTATTCCAAAAAATTTCACACTAAACTAGACGAAGTACTTGAAATGTCTCCTGAATTCGTAATAGGCCATGTGATGGAAGAACGCTTTGGCGATGTAAACGTGGATGAGAACCTTGAAGAGTTGATGGAACCTATCTACATGGCAGAAGATCCTAACTATGAATCGAACAAAGAGAAAGATTTACAGTCTTGGATTGGCGACATTGAAGCAGAAGAGAACCAGCGTCAAAAAGCTGGTAAGCCAATCAACATGAAGAAAGCCAGTTACAAGAAAGCACCCAAGACGGAACCTGTGCCCGAGATACCAAAAGACTTACCCAAGGAAGGGTTCGTCAATTTCGATTACATCAACAAAGACGAAGAGTCATAGTTGAATCTTCTTTCCCTTAGTGTGAATAAACAACAGTAGATACTCGCCGTCCTCAGTCTCTACCGGAGTCTTGAGATAGGTTAGTTCTTTCAAGCTAGGTTCAATGCGTCGTGCAAACTCGATCTGGCTGGCCAACCACATCTTGGTGAGCGTAGCCTGAGCTAGCTCCCAATTACTATCAGCCAATGCAGCATCAAGCTCCACGCCTAATTTGGCAATCCCGTCTGTCATACTAACCCTTCAATTTTGCCATCATTGCTTCGGTCTTACGAAGATCAATCTGTAATACGTTTTTCTTCTCAGGGTCCATTGGGCCTGCTAAGCGCTGTTTCAGTCCAGCGGCGTATACGGTTAAACGATTCAGTCTGTCTGTCTGAGCTAGTGATTTTGCATCTGTTGCCATTGTGTCCTCTTACCAGTAAATTGTTAAATAGTCGTCGTTACGTCTTACCTTAAATCCCTTGCCACATAGAGCCGCCATTACAGCCTCAACGTTGTTGAGATTATCTACGGAATAGCGAGTCTCACATTCACCCTTTTCTGCTTCACGTTCAACTTGCTCTAGGATCTCATCGAGCCCTTCCTGTCTATAGGAAGTAACCAATCTCCTTGCTTCTTGCGCGTCTTCAATTGCCATTACAAGCCTACCCTGTGATAAAGAACAATCGAGCCTGCGCATGACACATTCATGGAGTGCTCACCTTTAAGTTTAACCAAATGCTGACAGTTGTCAATTACCTCTTTTGAGAGGCCCGTATCCTCTGCGCCCAATATGTAGATAGCGCGTTGAGGATGAGAGAAGTCCTTGAGATCCTTGGCCCTTGCGTCCAATTCAACGCCTACCAATTGGCACCCGTAGGGCATGTGCTCATAGAAGTCTTGGAATGATTCGTACTCAAAGACTGGCAAGTGTAGGTAGCTCTTGCGCGTGTCGCTGGTCTGCCGTGGGAACCGTCGCCCAATGCTGGCTATGAAGTCCACTTCAAGCAGACTGGCAGTACGCATAAGCGAACCCCAGTTGTACTTATTCTTGGGCTGGAACATGGCTAGGCCAAAGAATCCTCGTGGTTTCATAAATGCTCTATTGGCATGACGCCTTGGATAGGTTTTGAGGTATGCTCAGGGTCTTTGACAACCTCTTGGTATACGTCCACCTCTATGTCGAGTAGATTCTTAATAGAGCATTTGTAGAACCAACCGCCGTCTTCGTCTAGAAAGGTAATCATTCCCTTGTCGGTCTCATCGTCACATGCGATAATTTCTTTTTCATAGCCGCCAACGAAACGTAAGTGATACTTATACTCTTGCTTAGACATTTGAGTGCTCCTTAGGTAAAACTGTTTCTATGTGTTCCACTTGCCCAGGCTTCTCAACCTTGACAGGCTCAACGTATCCTGTACTTTCCATGTCAATCAGGCTTGACAATGCACAGCAATAATGCCAGGTATTCCCTTTATTCAAAAAATAAACAATACCTTCAATTATTCGATGTTCCTCACACACAACGTCTCTCTCGTGTGTACGGTCTCCACCACGGGTTCTGACTGTGTACTTAAACTTTTGTGCCATCTGTCTCTCCTATCTGTGGGATGCGTGACTTCAAATACTCTTGTTCTTGTGTAAATATAGGAGGCTCGAATACTCCCCAACTAGTGCGAGTAACCATCGTCGTTCTTGGTCCATCACCCCCAGAACCGCCTGCACCGTGAATAGCTACAATTTCACTTTTCTCTTTGAGGATTATTCTGCCACGTTTAAAGCCCACTGGGTACTTGTCCCAATTCTGGCCTTTCTGGAACATCATCTCCTGTAGCTCATTAGTTTTCTTTCCATGTAATTGCTTTTGGCTATACATGGACTGAGCGCCCATCTGAATGCTATTGCGCGTTGTATCTTGTTGACGCCAAATCAGATAATTGCAGACCTCTATGCGATCAGGAATAGTAAACACCCTACTATCGAAGTAGGCGATCTTATCCATGTTGGCTAGGATCTCTTCGTCCAGGTACATGCCGTTGTTGAAGTGTGCAGTAGCTATTGATGCTGATACAGAGGCCATCTTCTGTATGTTACCGCCAAACCACGCATCGGTCTGAATAGTATCAAAGTCGGTAATGATTAAGCTAATCTCATCTGATTGCACGAAGGCCAGTTTACAGCCTGGTATGGATTCACAGAGAGCGATAGCAGTATTATCCATCACCCGCATGAGACCGAGGTCATAGGGCCGCTGAAAGCCCTTTGTATAGGTATGGAACGATTTGCCGTCCAATCGAATCACCGTATAGGTGCGTCGTGGCACAGAGAACCGCGTGCGGTCCTCATAATTGTCTTTCATTCGTGAGCCTAATTCGTCGTTCTTCATTTGGTTGCCTCTGGTAAACGTTTGAATTCATTACAAAAATCGAATAGCATTTGCGGATCGCTCTTGTTGCCCATGGCCATAGTCTGGAACTTCGCTGGACTAATCTCTGGCCTCATCTTAAAGTCCTTGGGCATCTTGAAGTCTGGATAGAACTTAGCGAACATCTTTCTGCCAGTCTCGTCATCCAAATAATCAATTTTGAGAATAAGCTCGAACCGTCCTTCTCTGATAAGGGCTGGGTCTAACCTTTCGATATGATTGGTCGTAGCTATTAGGATACGGTCCTCAGTAGAGCAAATTCCGTCAATAGCGTTAAGTAGACCACTCAGACTACCAAACGAGAAGTCTTTAGAGTCTGGCTGTTCATCGTCAGAATCTGGAGCACTAGGCGTTGCACCGCTTAAGGATTTCTGGTTGTTCTTCTTTTTAATCATTCTCCGTTTACGCGATGTAGCAACCGAATACGAGTCAATGTCCTCGATCAGGATGATGGCCTTCGGCGGCAACTGCTTGAACATCTCTAATAGCTTATCGTCGCTCATCAGCGATAAGTTGGCTATGAACAGATGTGAGTTAAACTCTCCACACAAAGCGAGAGCCAACGTAGTCTTTCCAGTACCAGGAGGTCCTTCTAAGGCAATCCCAGTTCTCCACGGGATTTTGTGCTGGCGATACCACGCCTTATCGCCAAGATATTGTGTGATATGGTCTCGCAGTTTCTTTTCGTTTGAGTCAGTCAATACCACAGAGCTAAGGTTGCGCTTGGCCTTCTCTGCGCTGCGCTGCCAATAGTTAGTGAAGTCGTGGACATGCGTGTTTTGGTCCCCTACGGGTTGTGGGATAACGTCTTGAAGGAAACGTCTGATACTTTCAGGAGACCAACCATACGTAGTGATGTACAGCGATTCTTTAGTATCCGTTGTATTGTTCACATCCTTTTCAATGCGACTCAAATAAAAGATTCTGCGTTTGTAGAAAAAGATATGGTTTCCATAACCCACGGATATGGCTACCGTGTGTTTGTCGGTCCCGTAGTTCAATTTGGCTGCGAAGTTTTTACAACGGAAAACTCTTTCTTGTTCCTCTAACCAATACGTAATTGCGTTGAACAGGTTATCGTTGTTGTTGATACGCACGCCAACCATGAACTGGCCTTTAACGTAACCAAGTACCCTCATGGGTATATCTTTGAAGAAATAAGTAGCAATGCCCATACCATAGAGCGTCATCGCTCCACCGACCACGGGATTAGCTTTCATCATTTCTGCGTAGGATTTCCACAGACCTTCTGCTGTACCAAGAAGTTCGTGTACCATTACTTACTCCGTATTTTAGTGTCCCACTCGTAGGCTATCTCACATGGCGCTGGCAAATGCGACAAGCGATCAGGAGGCAACATACCAATTTGTTTCTGGATCTTGCTCAGAATTTTACTAGCAGCCCTTGTGTCAATAAGGCTACCGTCCCATTCCTGGAGAATCACTCTCAATAATTCAACTGCGTCTTTGCGTCTCATAACTTGCCTCTTGTGTGGGCAAACAGTTCAAGCATTAGCTCTCTCTGCATGTTTTGTTCCTCTGTAGAACGGTCAATGCGGCTAGATAGCCCATCCCATCTAGCCTTGTGGCTCTGTCCAAAAAATTTAGCGTAATCGCGTGTCACCTTGCCACCGCACATCTTTGCTACTACCCAACATGACCAATGTTGATTTACGGTATACGGCTTGTCAATAGCTTTTCTGATGTTCTTAGCTTCACTCGCGGTAATCATTTTGCCTCCGGTTTTAGAAATTCGTTAATCAATTTGTCAACTTCTTTTGGTGACATATCCGTAATTTTCCCCGACTTATGCTCATTCTTACCTGGCTCTGGCTGATGATAGTCCACGGGATCATGCGAAGCCAAAAGCAAGATGTAAAGCAGGACGCAAACAATAGCCAGTACGACGAATCTCATTTTGACTCCTCAATAATCTTTTGAAAAATCTTCAACTTAAAGCGTACCATCTGATCTATGTATTGTACAAGCCAATCCTTAAAATATGCATTGTCGTTCGGATAGTTAACCCACACCATGGGATAACCTTCTCTTTCCAATATCTTAGGGACATCAAGGTCATTGCTGACTACGAACCTTGCTCCACCTGAGAACGCCCTGTGAACCCACAATACGTCGGCCTCACCGTCTTCGGCGACAACCACCACATCGTAGCCTAGATCTATTAGCTCTGCCTTACGTTTCTTGCCTATGTTGCAGTCCAATGCGATCTTGATGCTCATACGTTGAACGCCCAGCAATGGTAGCTAGCCAACACATACCAACCAAGCTGCTCCAATTCGTGGGCATCATGATCGTCAACATCTCTGTGGTTCTCTGGCCCAGCAAAGATAATGTCATGGTCCGCCTGCACATCACACTCGTCGTATGTGGCCAGAATTTGCAGTCCTTTAATTAAGGCTTCTGTCCGATTCATTTTTATCTCCAATCAACATTGCTTTAAGATCGACCAACTGAGAAAACACTTCTTCAAAACCGCCTTCGTGTCCATGCTTCCAAGCCAGTCCCCACATCCAATCAGCCTTGTCGTGGCCTGTGGTGCCTAGCTCTTGCTCTGCATCATTGCGGAACTGCTCAACTGAATGAGAGCTACCGCTGTATTTATTGAAGTCCACTTTTGTCCCTTGGTCCATTCAACTCAACAACATCCAAGATACTTTGGCGAATTTCCTCGTAACTGAATCCTTCACAGAATACAGCGCCATTGATAATGCCTTGAAACTTCGCTACGTCCTGAAAACCAGTAACTACTCCCCGCACCGAAAACTCTGGCCCGATTTTGCTCAGGCTAATTGAGAATAGGGTCCACATTTTGTCCACCTTTCATTAGAAATCCATCGTCAGTATAGGTTGACTCGCCAGCAGCAACCGTTGCTAATCGTTCAATCTCTCCACGAATACCCTTATGGTTAAGCAGAGATAGCACCGCAAATCTTGGACTGTCCTTATCCACAGCGATCTTGATAATCCTGAGCAATTCCTTCTGGTTAGCTGGATCTACTAATTCGATTTCAAGAACGCCTTCAGACAAATCGCCAATTACACCATGGGTTATCTGCTTGACCGCATCTTCTTTCTGGAAATGGTTCAAGTCCTCGAACTTCTTCATAAATACCCCAGAAATGCGCCAAGCTTCATTGGAAGCCAGCTAACGTTATCTTTTTTTCTGAAGCCGGAGTAGTACCTATCATACTCAATGCAGGCCTGATATGCGGATTTCTGCGTGCCTCTAGAGGTACATCCATCGGCATTCTCAAACGTTGATTCCGTGTTGCTTGCCCATTCAACTCGTCCATCAACGTGGATTATGCGTAGGCCACCTTCCCAACGCTGCATTAGAATAGGACGCACACCGAACGACTTGGGTTTCATAATTCACCTAAAAATTCCATTTTAGGGAATCCCTCTTTTTTGTCGTATTCGTGAGCCATCTTAATCAATTGGCTGATTGTCTTCGGCCTCTTTCCATTCAGCCAGCAAGGTTTTGCAATGAAATCGTACCTCTCGCTGGAGCTTCTCAAGGCGCACCATTCGGCTTTCCCACCTGGAAAGAAGATACGAACCCTACAACCACCCGATGCACCATAGGTGCCATAGCCATCTTGAAAGAACATCACTGGGCGTTTACCTGAGATTTTCATTTTGCCGCCTTTGCTAAAAGCTTGGCCTTCTCTTTGGCACCAGCTTGGGCTAGTTTTTGGGCCAACGGCAACTGTGCGTACTCCGACTGACGCACTTCTGCCTCTGTCCGCTTGCGCAGCTTGTTGGCCGCAGCAGCACCGCTCTTGCGATTGTTTAGCTTCTTGCCCTTCTGAATCAGTGAGTCGATAGCCATAAATCCTCCTAGTGAGTGTGTGGTAAAAGTCGTGAAATATATTCCAACAAATAAACCCGTGGTGCCAGCCAGATCATTAAAGCGTCTCGTCCTTCGTTTACAAAAATAATGAAGGAAATCAGATTCATAAGGCCTGGTATCAAGTACATACCCCAATAGTTCTCCATACCTCTTGGGCCTTCAGCTTTTATTAAGCGAGTAAACCAAAAAATTACCACTAAGCTTGCCAGCGTTAGCAATAATGCGAATCCTAGCCATCCGAGGTCAACCGCTAAGTGGTATTGCAGTATTTCCTTTGCTACTATCGGTAGCTGCTCAAGGCTAAAGTCCTTAGCCTCTTTAAGCATCTCGCCCATTTGCTCCAAGAATTTGTTCAATACTGTGCTGTCCATTATGTTAACTTCCCTTTCTTTTCAGTTTCTTCCATGCGCTTAAGCATTGAAGTTGGTTCCTCATTAAAATGGTTGCTCCATTGCACATGGCCTTCTAGTTTGTCCATGCCCATAAAATCAACGATGACACCTAGATTCCTCAGTGCCTGACCAAATCTGATGTCAGGATTATCATTGCAATAAATTGCAATTTTTGCAAGGATTATGATGTTTGCTTCTTTGCGTGTCACGATGCCTCCTGCGTATAGGTAATGCAGAGCATGTGCCAACCAAAAACCTAATGATTTCAACTGTGGCAAATTTTACAAGTGTTGAACTTTTAGACTACTAAACTAGGCCAAATCAGCATTCTTTAGTGGTTTTGGACTGTTATAGTAGGCCGTAGAACTATTGATCGCTGTCTAAATCGTTAACGGGTTACGATGCCAGCCAAGCGTAGGTGCGTGCGGTTCATTACGCGGTATGACCACAAGCATTCTTTTCGACAAAATGTGAGTAGGATTTGGCCACCGTTTATGGCCTCTGCGATAATGTCCATGCGTTCAAAAAAACACTCCCAATCCTCGCCAGGATTAGGAGTTTCATTGACTATAATGAGTTCGGAGCAATGCCGACAGCGATGCTCGGTCACTAGTGGTACAGGTTAGCCGCAGGCAATACAGAACCATTCATGTTCAAGATCATACCGATGTTACCGCCAGCACTCTCAGCGTATTGTAGCTGGAACGTGTGGGTAACAGCGGCTTGAAGAAGTTTGGTGCCACTGACAGTCTGTAGACCATGTGCTCCATCATTGTCCACTACCAATGCGCCGTCTACGAAAACGAGAGAGCCGTCGTCGCTTGACGTAGAGAATCCGTAATAACCATCCTCAGTAACGGCCAATTGTCCTGTGCAGACAATGCGATAGTTGTTGTTCAAGAACAAAGGCGCAATCTCAGGATCAATCAAGCTATTGCCAGCAGTACCCGCTACGTTTGGCTGATTGATTGATGTGGACAGCAAGTATGAGTAAGAAGTACCAGTCAATACAATAGCTTGCGCTACTGTATATCCAGGACTGCTACTCGACAAATAGGTGCCAGACGCAATAGCTTGAACGGTGCATGCTAAGCCTGAGGTCAAAGGTGCTTGACCTTGTGTCTCGCGGTAGGCATTCTCACTATTCACAATTTGCTGAATAGCGGTCACGGTAGGAGTAGGCGCAGGTGCTCCAGGATCGCCTTTGTCACCCTTAGCGCCAGTCGCGCCAGTGTCACCAATGGGACCGCAACACGCCGCCAACATACTAATGGTCAGTACCAAAAAAACGATTTTCATAAAAACTTCTTTCTGTGGGTAACTTAAACCCACGGTGTATGTAAAACTTATCATAGGTTACTTAGAGTTCCAATCCTTTTCTTCATCCTCAAAACGCTGACGCCTAATGTGTCCTTCGGCACACTCAGTGCAGAAATACTGATGGTAGGGCTCAACTATATACAGGTCAATCCCTTCGACAGAACATTTCTCACAGTTTAGCCAGCCTATCTTAGCTGGGACTTCCGTGATTGAGTTCTTTACGACGGGAAACAGTGCGTCCCATAATCCCATAATTACCTACCATTCTGCGAATCAAGTACCTAATCGTCCGATATTCTTGGTCCACCGTCAAGGGCAATCTGCGCATTCCAACACGACGATTGTTTTGGTACACATCCAGCCTGATGAAGCTACCGAAGTCCCAGAACATTACGCCGTAGATAACATCATCTACGACGATCTTACTTAGCCTTGGATTTTCCATTACTTAGCCTTTCGTGCTTTCTTCTTCTTAGGAATGAATTTGCCATCTGGCCCACGTTTTGCATGGTTGTTCTTATAAGTGCTTTTCTTGCGCTTAGGGCTCAGCAAATTGTGCTTAGGCTTAGGAGCTACTGCGCAAGGCGCTGTCTCATCGCCAATGTCTTCTTCGCAACCTTCGCAAATGTTTTCATCGTCGAATCCGAAGTCGGCAAATTCAAACTCCACTTCATCGTCGTAGTCTCCACCATCGGCTGCAACCACGTTCTTGTCGAGAATGTCAGTAGCCTCTTTAAGCACTTCAAAGCGGCATACGCGCATCTTTTGACCGTTATAGTCGTTTGGTACTGCCACCACGTCTTTGGGGTTTACCTTGACCAATACGAGTTTACCACCGCGACCGAAGTCCTTAGCATACTCGTAGCCACCGACATGCAGACCATACGAGCACGTATTGTTAGGATTGTCGTCAACGCTCTCGCGTGGCACTTGACACACAGAGCCAGGGCTATTGTCGAACTTACCGCTGTGGCGATCCTTGAGGTCTGAGGTCACACCGCGATAGCCACAGAAGTGACCATCCTCAGTGATACTGTGGCCTTTGTTCTCAAGAAACTTGAACAGCATAGCACGCGAGTTAAACGAAGGATTTTGCTTAAGGTTTGCCCAGAATGCCAGCAATGAAGTAATGGGCAGGTTTTCCTCTTTATAGCCCAGAATACGCTGTGACAATTCGAGAGGCATATCCTCACCTTCAAGTTGCAGCACTCCGTCTTGCACCTTCAAGCCTTGCTTGGTGAAGTACAAATCATTGTCTGCCAACTCGATTACATCGGCAGTTCGATTTTCGCGAATCGCTAACAGGACTTTATCAAATCGAGCATCCCCCTTAGCGATTGTAGCGGTTTTGCCATTGTAGTGCAGCGTCACAGAACCTTCGGTTTTCAGAAACGGAATCATAATTATCTCCCTTTGCTTTTAGCGTTAATATACACAATCAATTCATCCACATGCTCAGTGGTAACGTTGTAAGCGTTTTCCAATGCGCCAACTAAAGGATATACTTCTTTCAGAAGCTTTGTCAACTTCTCATCTTCTGCCACAAAATGAGCCAGATCGTCTTTACACCAATCCAAAATCGTTTTTGGTACAATGTCGCTCTCAATCACGTTGTTCTTGTACTCTTGCAACATCAGTGCCACATGCTTATCCTTGATAGCTTCTTTCGATCTCTTGAGCAAATTCACATGCTTACAGTTCTTTGCCTTAGAGCCCTTCATGCGTGCCAGCGTTTTAGCATCTGGCTTAAAATTGGTTTTCCATTCCGTATACGACTTGAACTGTTTGCAACCCTGTACCATACTGATACTATCCTCAGTCATAGCGCATAGTGTAATCTTTTGTTTATCCATATAATGGAACAAGTCGTTGAGTTCATTCTCGAATTTGTCGTACTGCTTGAACGGAATGTAGTAATACATATCTGAGGTAGCTTGCACAGTCTCAATGGTGGTAGTCTTTGGTGATTTGCCACTACCAGTGCTCTCGTGCATCGTGAACATCTCTTTGGTCCTATCACGCTTAGCCTTCGGAATACGCACAGTGGGCGTATAGGGCAGCGTAGACAGGTTCTTAGCGTTGAAGTCGGCAGTGATTTTTGCCAACACCTTCTTGCTGTCCTTAAATGTCAGAGACACAATCATGGGAGCCATAACTAAAGGCTGTCCAGATACTTGCGCAGGGCGTACCCATTTAGGGTCTGCGATTTTCTTCTCTGTCGCATTTATGAGCATCATTGACATGCGATTCGTGCGCTCCATGTACTCGCGCATTCTCTTATTTTGAGTCACTACTGGCTCAGTTAGATCACAAACGAATACGTGGTCAACGTTATCCAGCGTGATGAAACGTCCAGTCTCACGCTCTAGCGAGGCATTCTTAGCGCGTCGCTTGGTGCGAAGGCTAACGTGTGTGCATTCAATGTCTGCAAACTTCGTTGACTGGATTGAGTTACGCTCAATCGAATAGTCACCAAACTTAGAATAATCGTCAACATTCGCAAACTTAGAGAGTTCTTTGAATGCCTTAATCCATTCAGCATTGGTCTTAGCCTGTTTGAAAATCGTAGTAATGTGAGACTTAAGGCTATTCTCCATTGTCTTAGCCAAGTCGCCCATTGCCTCAAGAGTAAACGGGCTGTCAGCAATTTGTTCGCGAGACATAGCGACTTCGATAACACCGTTGCCAATGTGGATGATCGCCTTTGAGACAAGTCGCTCCAAAAGACTTTCCATATTTGGGATTTTCTCGATCAAATCTTCGCCCACGGGATAGGGGATACCATCAATAACTAATAGGCATTTTGCGTGATAGTCCATTTGGATAAAATCTGGAATGGGATTTGCATTGATCTCTAACTCTTTGCCAATCATAAGGCCAGGCTTATGGACGATTTGATCTGTCAATGAGCTAAGTCCACGTAACTCTGGGCGTTCCGTATCTGCCCAGAAATACATTGCACGAAATACAGACTGACGAAACTCACGAGAATCATTGGGCTTAATAGCCACTTGAATTTCAACACCAGATTCTTCTGTTGTCTCAACTTCAGACAGCAAATCCATGCTACCTTCGTTGGCGCTACCTAAGTGTGCGACATAAGTACGCTTTACTCCATTAGTGATAGAGATAACAGTGAAAGAATCTGTGTATGCAAACGCAGATTTACCACCGATACCAAAACCGCCCGTTTCTTTGTTGCTCTTACGTTTGGTTGAGTTACCGTACTGAAGGAATACGCCGCTCATACGTTGCGGAGTGATACCAACACCAAAGTCACGCACCTTAAACACAGGACTTAACTCATTGGGAATACTCACGACCATGCGCTTAGAGGTTTTCGCCTCACGTTGAGAATCGCGTCCATTTGACATATACTCTTGAACGAGAGTACGAATGCGATGCTGGTACACATTCTTACGCAATAGGCCAATCAATACAGCAAGATTGCCAATTCCAAAGTTCTGGGAGACCGTCTCTGTGTTTGTCTCCATTGAATTATCGTGGGCGGCTAGTTTCATCTAACAACTCCTTGTTGCAGGTATACTATAGCAATCGGTGTGCCGCTGTCGCCAGGGCCTGTGGTTGACTTGGAAGGCCTGATATGTCAATGGATTAGACGTTACGTAAGAATCCTCAATGATTACAAGTGTCGAACTATTAGGCAAAGTCGAAGAGTTCGACGCATCAATTGGGAGCGTTTCAATATCGTGCAATACGTACTGTACCGCTTTGATATTCGGCGTGCAATTCGGACATAAGTATTTGGAATTCTTCTTGTTTTTGAGCATACGTTCAAATGTCTGGTCTCCATTTGGCCACATGCGCGTGACAACAAAATCTATGCCAGCCTTAGCGACAGCAGCCATCAGCTTGGAACCAGTGCCTTTTCTGTGCTTTTCCATGCGTGGCTCTAATCCGTCTGGAGTTTTAGTGTAACCAATATAATGCTTAGCATGTTTCAGTTTGGAGTTAAAACACAATAGATACACCATGTTAGACCTTCTTAGCGTATTTACGCCGTAGTTCGTTCACCATTGCTTTGCGCTCCTGTTTGGTAGCGCAGGACCTAACCGCCTCTAACTCTTCGTCTGTGAAGTCCTGGGCCTTCTTCTTAGGCTCGTGGTAGACAGGTACGTGACCGCTAGCGACAGCGAATAAGCCAAAGATAGCTGCAAGCATCATGCCATGTTTAGACTTCATTGGAACATCTCCGATACGTAATAATTTGAGAACATCTGAGCGTCCGCACTCGCGACCACATACGGATACATGATAGATGATGCAATAGAATGCTGAAACAAATCAGGACCATAGAGCGATATCCAATCAAGTCTATGCACTCGGAATAAGACACAGTGTCCCATTTCGTGATACATAACAGTGTGTCGCGACCACGCATCGGTGCCTTCAAAGAAAGGCCTGTCTATCAGTATCGTGGGCGTGCCGTAAACATTCCCATTGTAATACTGTATCTTACACTCGCCCACAGTCTCGCCCAATGAGCTATTGCCTAAGTCTGGCGCAAACTGCACGATTAGGTTATTAATATCAATCGTGCGGCCCACAGAGGCAGCGTCAGCAACGAAGTCGTTAACATACGGTTGCAGCACTGGATCAATGCTAACCTGTGGTGCAGGCAACGGCAGCCCTCTATTACATCCAAGCAATAAGCATGCCAGGCTAGTAAAGATCAACGCCCTCATCGTCAACGATGTTGTCGTCTGCATTGGCGAAGTCCCATTGCCCATCATACACAATTTCTTCAATCTTTTCATCTAGTTCGTCCTCTTCTTCGGCAGTCAGCGAAACGTTATCGCTAACAGAATAGCCGTGAGAATCAATAAGCCAACGTCCCTCGCCTCTATTGCCGTCTGCATCTGCGCCAAACTGAGAATCGAAGATACCAAATACTTCGACCTCAACATCAATAGTCGTGCCAGTGGACAATTCAATGTTCATATCTTTATTAATAGTTACCATAACATCTCCTATGGCAAAAACTGGTGTTGGTTAGCCTTGAGACCTGCCACGTATTGAGCTAAACCTCCAGCGCGTAGAATGCCTGCTAGCACGCTAGCCTCGGTAGTACCATCCTCAGTCTCAACGAGAGCCAGCAACAGAGTGGTAGCTGTGATGTCTTGTTTTGATTCATTGTCCATCACTCGCACTTCGCGTCCCGTTTTGATCTCAGCAGCGATCTGTTTCAAAGTGATATACTTTGAGTTCTCAGTATCGTACAGTTTGCGGTTTGCGTAACGCTTTACAACTAGAGCATTTTGAGTCGTTGTCATAAAAAATCCTTTGTTAAGAGTTAATTAAACGTAACGTCGAGTCGATCCGTCGAAGTCTGCGCTCAGCGCATTACGCTTGAGAAATTTTGCCACGCGATCACGGAATGATTTTGTGCCAACAACACCAATGTCACCAGCTACTCCAATTTGGAGGTGCATATTGACGGGCTGTTTATAGTTGCCAGTCAACGGATCGTTTGTGGTCACGATATAGCCTTCATCGAATCCCCACACAAACTCACCAGTCAGGGTTTTGCGGTTTGTGAATCGCAGCGTGTTAAGAGCCAAGAGTTTGGCAAACTTAGGTGCCTCAATCACGGTCTCGGTAAATCCACACTCATAGTCTCTACGTTTACGTTTTCCCATCTGATTCTCCCTTGGCACTTAGGCCGTTATGTAAATACTACCACTAACAAAACGCATTGCAACAACTATTTTAAGCAGCATCTCGTCTCAGTTTTGCACGCCAGTCTTTGGCACCAAAATTGCTTTGTACTTTCTTATTCTTTTCCTTCAACGCACGCGCTCTCTCAAGCGGTGGTAACGTTTTGAGATCGGGCTCAACGTCTGGTAAAGGCTTAGGTTTCTTATGGTTACTGTGGTAAAACGAATAGGAATAAGTATCTGCCAGCGGTATATTGAATTTAATAAAACCATCGTCAACCTTAGGCTCAGGAAACGATGCGGCCTTAGCGACAGCATCAAAAAGTATGCCATTGCGCCCTTCGTCGTGTGGATTGAACATGATAGCGCCGTCAAACCTAAAGTTTTCCATAAACTCGTGTATCGCAGTTTGAGACATGAGTATGCATATTTGACGCGCTAACTCTTGGTCGCTCATCTGTGAGTTGACCTGTCTCGAATGCTGTAACGATATGGGACCACCAGTCCGCGTGTCTGTGGCCTCAAGTTGCATCCTAATTTGCAGACCAAACATTGTGCTGTCAAACGCTATAACGGTACGTTCCCTGTTGGGAAAATTGATACGCTTTAGTATCTCTGTGACACGTCTACCGAGCGTACTAGTATCGGTCAATTTGTCAGGTACTTCGCATGGTATGTCTGCCAAATTTACATTGCTCATTTTACAACACCGTGTTGTTTTGTTACGTTTTCCTTTGTAAAAAGTCTCAATTTAAGACCTTCAATTCTGGACTGTAACTCAGCGATTTCATTGGTTAAGTGCCGATTAGCTAGATTTAACGCTGTCTCGTCCTGCTGTCCAAAATAAACATAGTGGAACTGTTTAGAGCCCTTGCGCGGCGTATATTTGACCATGCCAATGGGCGTGTGAGGCCAATGCCAATCAAATCGCGTGCTTGTCTCATCAATGCGTATTAATACTCCTTCGTATAATATTGAAATGATTTTGCTCATTTGGCCCACTCCGACATTTGATAGATGCCAATTACCTTATAGTTATCCATGTGTTCGTTCAAAAACAGTCCTAGGAACGATTTTTGCAGTTCCTCTGGATAGATGCCCATACGCCCAGCGTGCAACATGCTGCGACCATTAGGGTTTCTCACAACGAAACATATGTACGAATCAGCCTCAACCTCATACTGTGGTATGAGCACTCCAGCAGCAGCCATCTTGTTCACATCGTTTATCACATCGCGCACGTTGCGTTCTTTGTCTGACATAACATCTCCTATGCTGCGTTATGTTTTGAGCCACACACTTTACAGAAACGATAATCGAACCTAAAGCCCTGGCAAAACTCCATGTGGTCCGCGCAGTTATGCGGCCCACCGCTTGATGGTGCATCCTGCTTATGAATGAGATAAGCCATAACATCTACTTCATTGTGCTGGTAGTCAACCAGAATGCCGTTGGGATCGCTAGACCACAGGACGAAATACTTGGTAGCATCAATAGCACGAATCATGCCACGAGTATTGACGTGCTTTCCATCCTTATCATATTCAGGCTTTACACCTATTGTGTCTCCAACTGAAAAAATAGTTTTCACAATCGCAAGTCCAGATGGATCACAATGGTCCATCCCCGTACAATCACACTTCACGCATACGCCCTTGTTATTTATAACCCAACCATCTGTGCTAGACGTTGAATCATAAGAGTCAAACCTGAATACTTCGCCAAATCCGCCCTTACCTCTCTGAGGTGTAATCAAATCGCCTTTATTAAAACGTTTCGTATTCATTTTGGCACACTCTTTGCTGCCTCAACTCGATCCACCTCAAATGCTTTGTAGCACTGAATGCCATTCAAAACCAATAGACCAAACATAATAGCCTTTAGAGAGAAGTTGAGCAAATCTGATTTATTCCAAATCAGGTATAGCCCAGCAAAAACAACAGTATTTACTAAAAACAGCCAGCTCATTTTGGTACTCCTTTGTGCCAAACCGTGTCACAGTATCCCTGCTCTGCTCCATAATGGGCATAGCAGTCTAAGTCCTCTTTGTCCTCGTGGTTGAACTGACGCAACTCATTGTCGGCACAACCCATTAGAAATACTACTAAAAAAATGATTCTATTCAAACGTTTCTTGTCCTTCGCTGTCAATGCCCTCGGTGGGCTCCGTCTCTTCATTGGTCTCAGCGTCGAGATAGCCCAATTTATAGCCTAGGTCGTCGATTGCGTCAAGGCCCTCACACATCAACGAATAGGCGCACTCTAGCTGTGGCGTCTGAAAACGCTCTGCCGCATTGCCCACGATACCAGCAGACTTATAAGCCTCATCGCGTAACTCTTTGAAACCAGCACGATTTAAGCGTCTCATTTTAATTCTCCATCGGTTATCATGTCTGCCAATCTGTTCACGCCACCAGGATCATTAGGCAACTCATCTACGAAAACGATTTTCTTAGCAGCGAGCCACGTTTGACCTCTGTCGTCCTCTATGGCTACATCGTAGAAGTTTGCCTCATCACGAGACCACTTGTCCGATTTCGATTCTGCACGCACGTTTTCTAGTCCATATTTTGCAACACAGTCCACCGCGTAACCGTAAGAGCCTGACCACACGACACACTCGTGGCCCATCTCTTGCAACTTAAGCAATAAGCCCAATACAAACTTACCCTTAGGGCCTTCGAGCGTACCCTTTACATCGAATGCGATTGTCATTTAGTTGTCCAATCGCAAAAATTGAGCATGCTGTTTCTTGATATTCGCTAAGAAAAACCGCCCTTTAGACTCAGACGCCACAAACTCTTTAAACAAAGAGCGCGTAGCAGTCGGGTAGACGTAAACTGGCGAATCCTTGAACTTAATCATCATTTGGCCTTTTCTGTGGTCCCACATGATGCGCTCAATAGCCTTAGATTGAACAGTGACCACTTCAATAGAGCCTATGTCTTGTATGCTTAGCTGTTTCATTACGATACTCCTATCGTTTGTTTGTTATTAAGACGAAAACACTCCACCGATAACCCATGTATCTGTGCCTTTAATACGCACAGCCAATGAGTTTTCCCACTTCTTTGCATTCTCGTCAATGTATTCTTCGGCATTTTCAACGCTGTCAAACTCTGCTGGTAACACGGTGACACCAGGACTTTCTGCGAATGAGCCAGAATAGCCAGAGTGTCCGTGATCGTATTGAGCCTGTTCAACTAGCTCATCGTGTTTCTCTTTGACTTGCTTAGAAGTCTTTGCTGTGAATGTTGTAGAACAAAATTCAGCGCCCATTTTGGTACTCCTACCGTTTGTTTGTTGCTCCCTAGATAAAACCGGAATGGTGCAAGCCGCCTACTCTGCACCACTCCGTAAACATAAGGAGTGACTTGATACTAATGCAGTGCGTGTGCCAATGCTAACCTATTGAAAAGACTCTCATCTAAAAAAACGATTCTGTAAAACAGTTGTACAGAAAAAACGATTTTCGCCCAGACCCCTATTGGTTTCAATAATTTACCCACCCCGTCGAACTTTTATACAATGTCAAGATCGTAGACAGTTTGGTTGTATTAATTGGGACAAGTATTGGGACAAAGAATGTCCCAATTGTATTAATTGGGACAATTGCGACAGTATTGCGACAGTGTGTGAAGTATTGCGACAGCCCAATGGATGGGCCTAGCAGGTCTTTAGATGAATCTTTGGAGGTAATGCAGGACTGTGGGAATATCCTCAGAGTTGAGGCGTCCAAAGCGTTGTAGCTCAAACGCTATATGGGTTAAGTCTTTACCACCAACACTAGAATGTTGATGTAGCTCATTAATATAATTAAGCAATGGCTGTGTCACGTATCCTTGACCAATGCTCACATCGGCAGCATCGCGCAAACGTTTGAGCAATTCGCCTAACGGCAGTTCTAATTTGTCTTGAGACATGTCTCATCCCTCATTGGTACAACACCTCATTATGAGATGCTATCTAAAAGTTATACAGCTCAATCTGAAACGGCCCTAAATCCTCAATAAAATCAACACCTTAGACTTGGCACGAATCTCCATTGACATAAATTGTCACTGAGCGATTATGGTGCGCCTCAAAATAATCACATCCAAATTAAGAAATTAATTTGGCATGGTCCCTCAACTTCCTAAACGCCCCGCCATTGAGCGCGGCTAAAAAATGCATGCGACCATAAGCACCCCTCGAAACGCTAAAAACTGTCTCAAAACGAGACGTTTTCGCCTCGTTTCAATGGGTTAGCCTGTCAAGGTCGCGCCTAACCCGCGCCTAACCCCTTGACTAACGCCACGTTAGGCCCTTGACACCGCGCCACGTCAAGGCATGCATCGGTCAAGGTCCCGTCAACGTTGACTAACGTCAAGGCACCGCGCCACGTCTTGACGCCTAAGGCACCGTCAAGGCCTAAGGTCTCGACCACTAACACCGCGCCGCTTGATACGCCTAACGTTCTAAGGTCTCCAGTCAAGGCCAAGACCTTGACAAAATCACCTTGTTTCAATATGAGATTTTCCATACCGTCTCCTTTTGATATGACACGCAATTTGCAATATGCAAACTAACGGCCAGTGTTTCAATTCGATACATCCACAATTTTGGCACACCGATTGCATATGCAAACTATGTGCCATGTCTCATTCTGATACGCTCAAATTTTTGTACGCTCTACTTATCCAATCTTTAAAGTCTTGATAACTCATTATATCCTTAGCCCTATTGCACGTTTTACAGCACGTTTTACAGTTATCCACGCTATAGCCCTTAGAGTTATCCACGCGGTCTAACCCATTGTAAACATATGCAGAATTCAAAAGTCCCTCTTTGGTACATTCTTTACTGTAAACGCGCTGTATCTGTCTAGGTTCAATGCCACAATAAAAACAATTCAATTCACAAAACGTCTTAAATTGAGACTTCGTTAGGTCCCAACTATAGCCGCGCCTTAGAGCCCTAAGTCTATAATGCGTGTATAGCGTGGTAAACCCACTAGAGCCCTTAGACTGTCTAGAGCGCGTGTTACCAACGCTATGTCTCGCATTGAGACGCTTATCAATTTTCATGCCACCTTATCCCATCTCGTATTGATATAGTTCTTAGTCCCATGATATATTAGGCCGATCTTATTTGATACGCCTAACGCTGCAACCATATCGTCGTCTGTCCCATTTTGATACCCTGCTGCCTCTAATTGATCCATTGTCTCAAATACACGCGCATGGAAATCTGTATCAATTTGAATCAGTTTGTCTTGTTTGCCACCAAACGAGAATATGGCACGAAAATTGCTAGGCAAACGCGCTTTCTCATTTTGAAACATCTCCACTTGCTTTGTGTAGGCATAAAACGAGACACGTTTGTCTGCCTCAAAGTGAGACATAATTTTAATCCATCGGTCTAAATATTGCATGGAGTAAAAATCACCCGCATCATGGATTCTCACAACGAGACGTTTGGTGTTTCTCTTATTGAGCCACCGCTCAATGTCTGCAACCATCATGCCAACGAATGTATCATTTTGAGTCAATGCCAGTTTAGCCTCGTGTGCTGTCTTGACATTCCCAAACATATACGCGCCTTGACGCGCATAACAGCCCACCGCGCATAATCCCGCATTGGGACACGTCTTAATCCCAGTTTGAGACATAAACGCTGGTATCGTCCAATTCACATTGGTAATCCCATTTTGAGACGACTTCTTCATTTTCCCATTTTGAGTCAGTAAGTCCATAAAATCCCCTTTGTTTAAGTTTGAAACGCTCTAAATTAGAACACCTTATCCATTATCATCTTGAGACACGCTGTCTCAACTTGAGACGGTGCATCGCCTAACCCATATGCATCAATTGTGCCACCGTCTTGGTCTATTTCTGAGACAGTCGCATTATCGACCATCTCATTAAAAGAATCACCCGATGTTTCAATATGATACGATCTCCATTGACCTGCATCTGCAAAATCAATGCCAAGGTCTGTATCAATTGAATACGTAGGAATATAAGACAGCCAAGGTCTGTGACCTGTAAACAGTGCCTCAATTTGGCACAGTATATAAACGAGACGAGCAATCAATTTTGTCTCAAAACGATACTTGCCGCGTGGACCAAATGAGCGCCCACCTTGATGCGTTTCAAAACGAGTCACGGACCATTTTGAACGTCCCATATTAAGCCACCTTACGTTTGGTCTCAATTGAGACAGGTATGCTCAATTTGAGACGAGTTACTTTTTCTGCAAGAATCAGGCCATCGGCCCAATCTGAAACGAATCCATCTGAGCCGACTTGAAATGAGTCACCAAGATACTGTTTCATAATGATAAGACACGCGGTCACGACTGTATCATATTGACACCGATTAGTCTTACAGGCATCCGGCTCATTTTGAGACATGTGTTCGCGGAATGCAAACGTCTCACAACTACCGACTCGTTCTGAGCCATTCACATTGAGACCACCGTATCGTTTCGATACGTCGTGCGCGGTGTATCCACTAAGACCACCAAACGTCTTAGAATAATACTGTACCACTTTGACACATTGCTTAAGCGCATTCTGATATTTCTTCTCATTTTGAGCCGTTTGTCCACGTTTGCCGTTGAACGACCAATAATGCGTATATCCCATTTTGATACTCCCCGTTTTATCGGTGCTCAATTGCACCGCTTAATTAAGACTAACCGCGTTAGTCTGAAAAATAAAGAAAATAATGCAAACCGTCTCAATTTAAGACTAACGCTCTTATGTCTAACGCGCCTAACCCATGCCTAACGCTTAGGCTTAGACAGTCTAGACAGCCTAACACCGTCAAGGCTTGACCATAACTAACCGCTAACGGTGTTAGTTCAAGACTTGACTCGACCGATGCACTGCAAATCTGACAGCATATCAATTTGGTACACCTAGAACTATTTGCTAACTGTTTCATTTGGAGACTCCATCATCTCAATTTGATCCATTATATATTGCGCCCTATTTAGCGCGTCAAACACTAAGTGATCGAAACCGTCTCCTTTTGAGACATAGAATTTCGCTGTTATGAGCCAATAATCAATCTGTCTCAACATGAGATCGCGTTTCATTTTGATACCCCTTGCAATTGTTATGCCAATTATTCCATCGTACCTAAAAGCGTCTCAAAATCGCCCTCACCGTGCAATGCAATATAGGCCGTCGAATATATGTGGCAAAATGGGTCGTTCCCTTCTGATACGTAGTTTTTAAAGTCGTCCCATTCTGATTCAACTAAATATTGAGCGCATTCCATAAATCGAGTCGTCCCATATTGGGATTTCTTCTGTTCCATTTTAATACTCCCCTTTGTTTCATTCTGGTACACTAAAAGACTGCCCCATATTGGAGCAGTCCTAACTGTATCAAATTAGGCCGTTAGCAATTTGGATGCAGCGTCCCAAATTGAGCCATTCAAATCAATTGCCCTAGCGGATTGTTCTGAGACATTCCGAGCGGTGCAATTGCGTACCGTTCTGATATTATTGATATCGAACGTCTCAGTTTGATATCCTACTCCACCACGAATAAGGTTTTCCTGTACCACATTGAGACAGGTCCATAAGTCGCTAGCAGCATCATCAGTGCGTCTCACTTTGAGAAGAGGTGCGGCATAAATCTTGCACACATTCTCAGTTTGAGCCAATCGAATTTGAGCCACTTCTGTCGCAAATTGAGCCAGCTCAATTGGAGACACAGTGCGGGCCTGCATCATTTTGACCATCTCAACTAGAGACGCTTGCTGTGCAACAAGCATCGGAATGAGACTGTCTAATTCTGAGACAGGGTTGGCTAAGTGTGCCACTTTGATCGTCTCAAAATGCTTCCCAACGTTCAATTGGTTAGCGCATGCGCCACGGAATAGGCCTAAGACACCGACCAATTTCCCATAAAGATGCGGCACCTTGAAAATCAGATCAAAATGAGACCCATTGATCTCAAATTGAGACCGCGACCGATAGCGTGCAATTGTGGTCTGAAAGTCCTGTCTATCGGCGGACTTAGCACGTCCCGTTTTGAGATGTACCAAATCGAAGCCATGGTCATTGAGAACTGCCTCAATTTGAGCCGGTTCAATTGCTACGAACTTGTCGCTTTTCGAGACATGTGGCTGGTTTTGCAGAAACGAACTAGAACGAGCCGCATTATTTTGAAACATGATAAACCCCTTATTGTTATGAGACAGTGTGTGTCTCGTTTTATACAATTAACTAATGCACGAACTAGGCCATGAATTCCTCAATGATTTCAATAGCCTCACAGTGATACTGGTGTATAACTTATGGTCAACAAAAACGATTTTATAAAAAATGATTAATGATATCATATATTTATCCACCCCTGTCTAACTTATATGCAATGTCTAAAACGTATTCAGTTGGTGTTTCATTTTGAGAATGTGGTTGGTGGTGGCCTTAGACTTGACGCCTAACCCGTGGCACCTTGACAGTCTAACAGGTCTAAGGTCAAGACTTAACGTCTAACCCTAACCCATGCACCTAACCCAATGCATTGAGACCTTGACAGTTATATAGAACGAGAAAAGCCCGTCTCAAAATGAGACAGGCTGTTGAATACATTCAAGAATCATGCCAACGTATTATTCTGATACTGTCTTACAATACTCCACAGTTAGCATTTTGCCCCAAATTGGAGCATCTTTGCCAATCTCATTTTGGACCTCGGCATAGAATTTGCTACGAGCCAAACCTGATGCCTCAAATTTGGTCGTTGCCTCAATCTGATACACTTTCGTGTGATGCGAAGCCATACGCCCCAAACCGAGACGGACCTCATATGTCTGTTTCAACATGATACAACCCCTTTGTTTGTCTCAAAACGAGACTGTTTGTTTGTTCGCCTAACCCCTAACACCTAACCCGACTAACTGCCTAACACCGTGGCACCTTGACCTAACACCTAACCCCATGCCTTGACACCGTGGCACCTTGACGCGTCAAGACTAACCGCCTAACCCTAACTAACTAACCGTTTCATAATGAGCCACGTAGCACGAATAGCGTCCCAATTTGAGGCGTGACAGTTTAACTCAACCCCAGGACATAGCGTCCCATTTCGAGACACCAGCTTTAAGTCCCCTTTTGAGACACCATCACCTTGACAGCCACCTTGTATCAAAGTGAGATAGTTTCCCGCTGTGGTACGTCTATAAATCGAACGTTTCATAATGAGACCCCTTTGTAAATGTTTCAATTCGATACACAATCCAATGCATAGAACGACCGTCCCATTTTGAGACAGAATTTAATGCCTAACATGGTCGCCTCAGAAACGTCCAACGCCTGTATCATTTTGATACGCTTGAGGCCTGTCTTAGTCCGATACAAAATTATATAGCGTCTCATATTAAACCGTATGTAAATGATACAAGCCAAACGTGCCATAGTAAGACAGCCACCCATATCAAATTGATACGCTGGCGTTCTGTCTTAATTTGGTACAGTGAGCCACCTTGAGCCAAACGTCCAAACTGTTTCATTTTGAGACCCCTTTGGTTTTCGACTAACCGACCTAACCCGACCTGTCTAGACACCGCGCCTTGACAGGCCTAACCCTTGACCTAAGACTAACACCTAACCCATGCACCGTCTAACATAAAGTGAAAATAATACAAACCGTCTTATTCTGAGACGTTTGCCTCAACCCATTGAATCAAGTCAGTCTTGACCTGTGCATCAGAACGAGACTCAGCAATCCCATATTGAGCCACTTTTCCATCGTGTTTGGCTTGTATCAATTTGAGCGCCTCAAGTTCGAGCGGCATGAATTGAGACAGTTGTGGGAATGCCTCAAGTAGAGACTCAACGTCTGTACCAGAAGCATACGCCCCATTTACATCCATCTCAGAACGATACGTCTCATCTGGAATAAACATGCCAACGGCACATTTTGAGCCAGTGTCAGAACGATACATACATTCGTTTGTCCCAGAATGGGTCGATTTTTTAGTGAAAGTCAGTTGTATCACTTTGAGAATCGCCACCTTAGTCCAGCCATTGATTGCCTTAAATTGAGACATGCTATCCCCTATCGTTAGAGTGTAAAAAGTACCAGAATGAGACAATATCAAGTTGAGACGGGGTGCATATCAAGTTGAGTCATGTTGCGTCTCATTCTGGTACACTATAAGACTGCCCCAAAACGAGGCAGGCCTAACTGTATCAAAATCGAACTAAATCGCCTTTTGAGACACAAAGCGGTTCACAATGCGACGTGCCTCATTCCACGCCAATTCCCATGTATCAAAATCGCCCGAAATGTTAGGTGGTCTCAATTTGAGAATCGACGCGCCTAAGACGTCCATGCAGTGACACTCGTCTCCTAATGAGACATTCGTTAGGTGCAGTCCATAACCCGTATCATAAGAAGCCAACGCCTCACTTTGGTTCACCGTAGCAAGTTGAGACATGATGTAGGCTATGTAAGCAGCCTGTGTCTCATTTTGAGATTTGTCCATTTTCACCCCTTTGTATCGTTATGCGTCAAATATACCTTATAACAATGCAGACAGCATGCCACCTAAAAGCCCAATGATATCAATAGTCTCAATACGAGATACTGTCGAACTTTTAGGCACCGTTAGGCTGTGAATTCACTCAACTATGCGAAATCATTCAATATTGTCTCATTTGTCGATCTTTTGGCCGATGTCTAGACCGTAGACAGTGTAAGTGTTTCAGAATGATACTCCAATCTTAGTCTAGACAGGACTGTCAAGGTCTTGACCTAACGTGGCACCTAACCGCGTGTTAGGCCTAACACCTTGACTTGACGCCTAACCCCTTGACCTAACCCGTCAAGACACGTCAAGGCACCTAACGCGACCTAACACGTTGAGACCTGTCAAGCGGTGCATCTTATATAAGAACTAACCGCGAAAAGAGTATTGTCTCAGATTGAGTCATAGGACCTCAGTCACCAGCCACTGTCTCAGAATGAGGCGTTATACGCGCCTTTGACGCGACCTGTCACCTAACCGCCTTGAGTGAACACTCAGGGCATTTGTGTGTCAAAATGAGACGACCTAACTATGTGACCTTATTGGTGATTTCGCTTAGTGACTCGAATTGATGCAGGTGGGCTGTGATGTGGCTCAGTCTGATACACTGTGACCTAACTAAGTGACAGGACTAAGGTCTGGAGTTTCGTGTCTCACTTTGACACATGGCATGGGACTTGCTTATATGCAATGCGTCGTGCCACGGTGTCTAGACTGTTGACGTATCAGATACGGCACTGTCAAGGGTTTAGTCATAGCTAAGTGTGCGGATCTACTAGGGAATCGTGAAACCGGGGTCTTGGCCTCAGTCTTGCACCTTGCCCTGATGTACTCCGACACGCAATTTTATCAAAAGTGTAATTTTTATATTTTCCAGACTATTTCCCTAGGCGGAAACTCAAAAAAATTTTTCCAAAATTTCCTACCCACACTCGCGTCTCCAATATAGCG
>QGNH01001136.1_pt1 | contig 106378 bp, 189 predicted proteins | sample 1735481 | NCBI WGS metagenome assembly QGNH01 (sample SAMN09239004, study PRJNA386568) | Viral metagenome, whole genome shotgun sequencing project.
GAGGCTCTTATGGAGAAGATTCAAAAGCTAACTGACATGAGGAGTTGAGTTGGATAACGAAACGCTAGATGAACTTAATAGAAGATTCGACTATCATTCACCCAACACAGAACAGCGGCGGTCGGATCACGAGTTGATGCGGGCGGCAATGAAGGGTGCGGCGATGTTTGTGGCTAATACCGTGCCGGAGGGGCGGGAGAAATCGCTGGCACTTACCAGGTTAGAGGAGGCCTTGTTTTGGAGCAACGCAGGAATCGCTAGGGAGGCGAAATGAAGATCAAGCTGTATTTTCAGGATTGTGCGGACAGGACGGTATCGGTGGATGACTTAGAGGATTCGTGGGTGTTTGTTCCTGGGGAAGTGCCAGATCACGGACGCATTCAAGTGAATCGCCCGGTACTGTTGCACTTCCCAGACATCAAGGATGCGTATGACCTCCAAGAGATACGCACGGCCCTTGACCTACACGGTATTGGTGATCGATACGTGGTCATTGCTGGCAACGTCGAGGCCATACCTAATGAGGAGGATCCATTCTCGGATGAGGAAGAGTGCTACGAAGGCCCGTTCTCAGGAGAAGACATATGTGGCGAAGATATATGCCCCGACTGTCTACGCGATAAGGCCCGTGAGGACTTTATCGAGTGGTTCTTCAGTGACTCCAATGGCGACGCGCCTACTGCCGAGGGGGACTACGCACTTGACATGGCACTCGACTGGTTCATGGATGGAACTTCTCCGTTTTCCGGTGGGTTCGATGACCAACCCAAAGAGGTCCGGGATCTCTATGTGAGACTCCTTGAACACTGTGCGGCTTGAGTATGCACTGAACCCTTGGTTGTACATGGCGGCGATAGTCCTATCTGTAGGACTGATTGAGAGGGTGGCGCGTTGGATGACGACGACGATCACGAAATGAAGTGCCCCGTGTGCGGTGAGGACATGTCTGCCATCTACGGGGCCAAGGATGCTGCGTGCCCCAATTGCGGTCACAGAGGAGGTTGCTGCTGATGCCCAAGACGTACGGTGATGCATTTGAGGAGTTGGCCGAGGAAAAGGATCGGCGTCGCTCTGACCTACTGTCTGAGGAGGGCCATATCCGCGACCAACTCAAGAGGATGAAGAGTAAAGAGGCCGTCCAGGTCAAAGAGGCGTTCAAGCGACTCCGTGAAATCCGGGGCGAGATAGACGACATAGACCGATGGGAAGGCGAAGGCGGTGGCTGATTCCGACTTTTACCATACTTGTGCTTACCCTAAGGGCGGCAGAAAGCCCAACGAGCGCAAGAAGCAGCTAACAGACGAGAAGGAGACGATGCGCACCTACCTCAAAGAACATCCTCGATGTGAGCATCCTGGATGCAAGGCGAAGGCCACGGAGATAGACCATGTGACCGCGAAGGGCTTAGGGGGAACTCGCCAGAAGGAACTTCACGGTGAGGAAAATATGAGGTCTTTATGTCAAAAACACCATGCCCTCAAGCATGGCGTGAAAGTAGTTGAGTCAAAACCAAGGTGGAGCAAAAGAGAGGAAAAAGCAGCATGACTGGTTTCGAGGCGAATGTACTGGCAAAACACATTGATAAGACTACGGGCGAGACATCTCAGGTCTGGTCCAATAACGGCATTGTCGTGTGGACTGTAATTGGTCGAAATTCCCCTAGCGCTGTCAGATTTTTTCTGCATACCCCCGAGGCTGTTGAGAGTTACATCGCAGGATTCTTGGCGGGGGCGCGGAGAGTGGAGGTGAACGCATCGTGATCACACAAGAGTTTGTCGCTAACTGTATAGCCAACGAAATACAAAACAGGACTGAGTGCATCGCAGACGTCATGACTGACCCAGGACTCGTGAATTTCTATAGGATCAAGGTTTCAGTGGCCAGGCGTGAAATCATCATCGAGACCCCAGAGGCGGCAAAGGCGTTTGTCTTCGGGTACGAGGTGGCTAGGTCAAAGCGTTGGTGGTGACTAACCCCGATGAACTGAGCCGCATAGGCGAGCGTGTACAGGTACGGTTCCCGTGTATCGGTATTGAGAAACGACCGTATGTGGCATACCGCAACGACACGGCGTTTGGGGTAGAGTTTTTGTCGGGGCCAAATATAGTTTTTACGCGGCACTCCTCGCCCGCTAAAACGCAGTTTGATTCTTCGTCATCGTTTGTTACCGCTGAATACCAAGCAGACAAGCACATTGACACCCTGCCCGTGTACCTGAATCCTGGAGATTATGTGCTGATGGCTGACTACGGACCGATAGCGTGTACCCGTAAGGTCATTGAGGAGATACGGATGTGAGTCATGCGTAGCACTGATATAGCTAGGGGCAGATAGTGGTATACACAGGCCCCCTGCACGAAGATGATCCAAAGACTGCCTATCAACTAGAGCGCAAGGCCGATGAACTTCGGGCCACCGCGAAACGCATTAGGCGAGAGGCCAATCGCAAACCCAAGAACTACACGAAGTTGAGCGTGACCGCTCCGCGCCGAAGCCCCATCGGAATCGTTGGGTGCTCAGTGTGTTCGGGCTCTGTCATTCAAAAGATATTTTGGGGGCCGACAAAGGCGTGGGTTGTGGGGCGCGCCGTATCATGGGCGCTCAAGAAATCATCCGAATACGTAACTGTAGCAAGGTGGTCAAACGAATGAGTCGCAAGGCCGCACAAATGTGGAGATCGAAAATACGGGCCAAGAGTCAGTGTGAGCTGGTGCGCTGTGACGATGGTGGGTGCAACATCATCCTCTGGTCTATGGTCTCCACCAAAGACGCAGACGGTAACGAGACTCTGAAGAAACATAAGACGCTGTGTATCGCCAGCCCTCAGTCGGCGATGCGGTATCTGAAGTCATGAACACCCCTCTCACCGTCATCGACAACCCGTGGCCCGGCAAGGGACTGCATGCCTACGTCTTCGCGGACGAAGCGGATAAGCCGCCCGTCGGCTCCTGCTGGCGCTACCCCAAAGGCGACGAACCAGATCGCGAATGCTGGTTCATCGTCTTGCCCAACAACGCGGGCATTTGGCAAACGACACTGAAGACTCCCGCATCGGGATACTGGAAACTTACCGGCGAGATGCCAAACATCACCGTAACGCCGTCGATCAGCAGATGGACGCACGATCACCGACTATGGCACGGCTGGATAACCAACGGTGAGTTGGTGGAGGTGTCATGACCTGGGTGATTCTCGGAACGGCGGTGTTTCTAACCATGAGTTGGGTGGAGTTCTGCGGGTGGGGATTGTGGTGAGGGGGTCATGTCCATTCTGTGACTACGATGGGCCTGCCCGCATAATCTGGGACTGCGGAGAAGCATACGCTATAGAACCACTGAATCCGGTGACGGATGGGCATGTTCTGGTTATACCATCTCAACACGGGCCACCTAACCAGAGTCTTGTTGAGGCATTGGGGGCGGCGGTTGAATATGCTTCGGACATGTCAATGGGTGATCACAACATAATCGTCAATATCGGCGAGAACGCTACACAGACCATAGCGCACCCGCACGTCCACGTCATCCCGAGGCGAGAACACGATGGTCTAATGCTGCCGTGGAGCAAGACATGAGTTGGGCCGAAAAAGCAACGAGGATGCTTCAGGGTATTGGGTTCGATGCTTGGTGCGATGACTACCAAGAGGAAGTAACTCGGGCCGTGGCGGGAATCATCCCGTTGGATGGGAACTTCATGCATGTATACCCTAATGGAAATGTCGTCCGGGTTCTGCCGAGGCGACATGTTCCGTACATAGTTACGTTGCTGACGGTGGAACAGGTGAGAATGTTCGCCTCTGTAATGTCGTCGGAATGGAGTGAGACATGAAAATCACGCGAGAGATGCGACGTCACTGGCAGCATATATTCGGTGACCCCAAACCCAAGGCTACGCCACCCAAGCGCAGGACTGCGAGGGTCAAGCCGAAGGGGTTGAAGCGAGGAAAGCGGTGAGTGAAGAAGAAAAGACGATTAAGAACGAGTCTAGTACTGCAATCGTATACGTCTACGTATAGTCTTGCAGTAACTCAGGTCCCGTCGAAGCGCCGGGCCGAACCCACGGAGGGTTTGTATGGAAGAGCCTGCGCCTACGAAGGTGTGCTCCAAGTGCGGCAGGGAATTGCCGCTGGACATGTATTGCAAGGCCATAGCCAATAAAGACGGGATTAGTACTAAGTGCCGAGATTGTCGGACAGAGGAGCACCGACAGTGGAGGGCTAAGCATCGGGGCGAGAAGGCGGTTCCCCCATCGGAAGGTGTTAAGTCTTGTACTAAGTGCCACCGAAAACTTACAGTGACTGAATTTTACATGAATGGCCGTTACCTAATGGCGTACTGCAAGGATTGCTGGCGGGAGAGGGTGCGTCAGCGATATGAGGAGTGTCCCGAGAGTACGGAACATCGTGCGGAGCGGTGGAAGAGGTACACGCAGGCTAATCCTGAACATTTCCGCATCGTGCGTAAGGCGCAAAAGGCTATCCGCCGAAGCAGGGAACTGGGGTGTGAGGGAAATTTCACCCCCAACGACATTGCGTGGAAGTTGTTTCAGCAAGACAACAAATGCGCTTATTGTCATCAGGAATTCTCTGAGGCGTTACCCTGCACGATAGACCACATCGTGCCGCTTAGCCGCGGGGGAACCAATTGGCCAAGCAATCTAGCAATGGCATGCGGACCGTGCAACTCTAGGAAACACGACAAGATGCCAGATGAATTCAGTCCCCTGGAGGGAATTGCAGCATGACATCTTTACTGACTCGCGCCTGGCGAGGGTTCGGCGCCGCATTCACGGCCACCGGCAATGCGGTGGCCCCCCACCTGAGTTTCGGTGATGTAGGAGCAGTTCCAAGTTATCTTGCCAACTTGCTTTGGTTGGTTAGCCAAAAATACAAGGACCTTGTCGAAAAGGGATATCGCGCGAATCCCGTTGTTTTCGCCACAGTGCGTTATCTGTCAAGGTCGGTCGCGGAGCCTCCCGTCTACGTCTACGAGAAGCAGGAAGACGGAACCAAGGGCAAAAAACTGTCCTGGAACCACCCCCTCCAGAAGCTAATGCAGCGACCGAACAAATGGACGTCTCGGTACGTGCGAGACATCATTATCATGTTCCATATCGCGGCGGTCGGTAGGAGTTGTTGGTTTGTGGAGCGGGGGGCCAATACAGGCACCCCGATGGCTCTGTGGCCGCTTCGGCCTGACCGTGTTGGAGTTGTATATGCCAGTCCCGATGAGTATGACAAATACGACGGCCCCCTGAAGGGGTGGAGTTACATGCTCCCTGGAACGTCAACGTACATCTTCATCCGGTCCGACGACATTATATTCTTTCACTACCCAGACCCCATGGGGGAATCGGGTGGAATGTTTGAGGGGCTTGGGCCGCTTCAAGTTCTGGCGAATGAGATCAGCGCCGACAATAACGCGACGCAAATGGTCTCGGACATCATCGGCAACTACGCCACGCCAGGAGTCATTCTAGAAGTTGACCGCCCGCTGGAGAACCTTGAGGCGGCGAAGATCATCAAATACGGGTTCATGCGCTCCTATTCAGGGAAGCGCCGGGGAGAACCCGCTGTCCTGGAGAAGGGCGTCACCGTCAAGCAGATGGGATTCACCCTTCAGCAATTGGAGTTCCCTGCCCTTAGAGATGTAGCTGAGTCAAGGATCACCGCCGCTCTCGAAGTCCCGGCGATTCTGGTTGGGGCCAACGTAGGCCTTAATTCAAGTATACGGGCCACCATCAAAGAGCAGCGCGCGGCGTTCACCAAAGGAACCTGCACCTCGTACTGGAAGATGCTGCAAGACGCTTGGACCATGCAGCTCGCCGAGCAGTTCGACCCGTCCTACATGTGTGAATACGACCTCACACAAGTCGAGGCTTTGCGTGCCGACGAAGTAGACAGGGTAGACAAAGCCTACGTGGCTGGTGTCCTCATCGTTGACGAATACAGAGAAGCCCTGGGTTACGAGGATGTCTCGGAGATACCAGGCATCGAAGACGAGACTGATCCCGGTAAGAGATTCGCCAAGACCTATGCGGTAGGTGCTGGCATGAACGTCACTGAGGATGTAGGCGAGATGGGCGGTCAGGAGCAACTGCCCGTTCCCGCTGAGGGGATACCGCCCGCTCAGGGTGGAGTGCCGAGTCCTGCAAGTGCAACCGTTAAGGCAATACGGAGCTGGCCGGTGGGTGGAGGACTGAGCGTCCCCGCTCCGTCAATGACCCGGAGGTTAAACTCGCCTCCGTCCGTCAGAGACAGGTTGGGCGTTCTAGATCAACAAGCCAAAGACATTGTGCCTTCGAGTGAGGGGCAGAAAGAGGAGAAAGCTGGCACCGAGGACTTCAACAAGAAACTTGCGTCCTTCTTCGACGCCCACACAAAAAAGGCAAAGGCAAACAAATCTAAAGCAGCCTGACGACAGAGAAGGCAGATTCTCAAGACCTGTCTTCTCCAAGTCCATTCAGAGTAAGTGTTGCAGTTCTCATAAATTTGTAGTCGACCACGACATGGGGGCGTGGGTGTGCGCGACGTGCCTAGGGCGGGGGGAGGATGCCACCGTCATTCCGACGAAGGACTGGCGGCACATTGAGTTCGAGGAAAACGCGAAGAAGCTTGGAGGCAATGATGCAGCGTAAGGCTAGTGAAGTGGCAGCGGACCTACGGGAAGCCGGAATATATGCCGAGCCCCGCGCAGAAGGCGTCGAGGTGAGGTTCGAGAGCACGTTTGGACGTCCGGTGAAGTCCGAGGCGGCGACGTTGCCCGTGGCTGTTGCCGAGGTACTCAATCGATTCCTCGGGGTGGCCGAGTAGTGCATGAATGTTGCTTTTTATGAATGGTTCGTGCATCTAGAGGCCATGGAGAAACAACTATGCGATTGTATTTAGCCAGTAGGTATACTCGGCGCGCCGAACTAATCGAGTACGCCGAGAAATTACGACAGTCAGGGCACCATATTACCTCTCGGTGGCTCACGGATATGGGGGTGGAATTTGACGAGGATGTCAGGTTAGACCCGGAGGCCGCCGGTAGAGGGGCGCTACAGGACGTCCAGGATATTCTCGATGCGGACGCTCTGATCGGCTTCACTGATGGGCATTACATAAAGTTCATTGGCGGAGCGCGCCACACAGAACTTGGAATCGCAATAGCGCGGAGTAAGCGCATATTTCTGGTGGGCGAGATAGAGCAGGTATTCCACTGCATGCCGCTAATCCAACATTTTAGAGATTGGGAGGATTTCGTGGCTAGGTCCGGGCTCATTAGCGCCGTGAATCCTGTCGTGGAGTTCGTGGCCGATAACCCGGAGTTGACGTGCGCTCAGTGTGTTCTTGAGTACAAGAAGACTCACGGACCAGCGGCGCAGGCATTCCTTGAGGCGATGGATTCCAGAAAGATAGTTGTCACCGACGACTACCGATACGTGGTTAGGGGAGATGCATGAACGACGACCCGATCAGAGTAATCCCGTGGACAGCCCAAGAGGAGGAAATACTCCACAAGCACATAGACGAGAGCGCGGACAAACTCCACAAGAGGCTTCCGGGCAGGAGTCGAGAGGCTTGTCGCATTCATCGGGATCGGCTACGCCGGAATGAGGCTGAACCGTTTGAGCCTAAGATTGTGGAACTTCCGGTAGAGGAAGAGGAGCCCGAAGAGTCAATCGAGGACTTAAAGGCCCACAACGCTGAGTTGCTCAAGTCAAATCGGAATCTGTATCGGCAATTCCAACGCTCAAAGCACAAGACCGCTGATCTGGTGCAGGCCGTGTATGATGCCTGTCGAGATGCTTACCTGCTAGAACCGTATCGCCCTATCCCCCAGTCAAAGCCGCGCAAGGAGCGTACTGATCGACGCGAAGAGGTTGCGCTCCAACACTGGACTGACTGGCACATAGGCGAGAGAACCATCTCCTACGACATTGAGGTTGGCAAGGCGCGTATCATGCATGCCCTTCAGTCAATAGAGAACTTGGTTGAGATTGGCCGTGCCGATCACCCCGTTAATAAGGGGGTGGTGCTGTTCGGTGGCGACATGCTTACCGGGGTTCGCATATTTCCGGGTCAGGCGTACGGGATCGACGCCACTATCCTTGGTCAGTTGTTCCCGTCGATAAACCTGATGCGATCAGTCATTGAGTGGAATCTACGGCTCTTTGATGAGGTAAAACTCGTATCGCAGCGTGGCAACCACACGCGCATGGGGGAGAAGGGAGACTGGCTGGTTCCTGAATCGGACAACTGGGATCGCGTGGCCGTGGAAGTTCTAAGGCAGTACGTGTTTCCAAACGAGAATCGCATCACCTGGCAGATGGATGATGACTTCTACGAGCGGTTCACCATTGGAAACTACAAGGCCATTCTCGTTCATGGCCAGCAAGCTCGGGCGTTTGGGGGTAATCTTCCGTCCTATAGGATCATGAAGATGGTTACTGCGTGGGCATCCGGTGTTCTTGAGCCGTTCCAAGACTGCTATATCGGCCATTTTCATCAGGAGATGGAACTTACCCTTCCGAACGGCAACAAGATTTACTTGACGGCCAGTCCCACAACAGATGATGAGAATGCCACAGAGAACTGTGCGGCCAAGAGTGGGCCGTCTCAGCGCCTTCATTTCGTTGACCCGGTGAGGGGTCGAATAACCTCACGTCACCAGTTGTATCTAGATGGGGTCACAAGCGCGTCAGATATCAGACCGGCAATCAAGACTGCGGACGACTTTATGATGGCCGCCTAACCTACTGATGTCGGCTAATTGGTAGGCCATCAGACTTTGAATCTGAGAATCTTGGTTCGAGTCCAAGCGTCAGTGCCAATTCCTCGATTGGAGGAACCATGAAAGGCCTCAACGCGCTCCAACGCGCTTGGGATACGTTCGCCAACAAGAAACTAGAAGTATATGCAGCGCTAGACAAGCAGAACAGACTCCTGGACGGTGACTACGAGTTTAATACCAAACTGGAGGATGTTTCAAGAGACCGGGATGCAGCATACAAACCCGAGAAGTTACCGGAGTGCTGGCGACCGTCAGGCAGATCACCGAAGATGCCGGGTGTGACGTACATCATTCAACCGGACGGAACGGTTAGGAATGCAACGGAGAGCGAAATACAGCAATTAGGGGGGCACGAATGACACCCGAGCAGTTAGCTGAATTCAAGTCTGAACTGATAAAGTCCCTTGATTACTTCGAGGCTATCATGAAGGCGCCGGTCAAGTACGGAGACGAGCACAGGCACGCTAAGGCCGCAGGAATGGCGTTGGCGTTCAAGGAGACCCTGGCTCATATCGCCGAGGTTGTTGGTATGAATACGAAGTTTACCGCATGATCTACTACGAGGATGATGAAATTACCCTATATCACGGAGATTGTATTGAGACCATGAAAGAGATAGAGGAGAACTCCATTGATGCGGTAGTTTGTGACCCGCCGTACGCGATTTCCTTTATGGGTAAGAAGTTCGACACCTTCCCGGTTAGGGGGCTGAGTGGTCGGGATGTTGAGCGCGGTGAGGGGCAGGACGGGTTAACTGCGAGGCGGCGCAATAAGCCCGAGTCGTACAATGCGGGCCTTCCATTTCAGCAGTGGTGTCAGGAATGGGCAACGGAAGCCGAATGGGACTCAGACGAAATTCCGATAGGTACGATGGAGACCGGACCACTAGGCGATTCTGGGCTTCAGATTTGGGGTGGAGAGAATTTGGTGGAAGCCATGAAACATGGAGAGGACTGGAAGCCAACTCCACTTCAGGGGACAGAAGTCAATCCCAAGCGGGAAGGCCCTCAATACAAGGACTTCGTGGAGTTCAAGCCCTGCGACACAAAAACCAAGCGGCTTGACGAAGACGGTAACGAGATAAAGTACTCTGCGGTCATCACCACGACGGTAAAAGGTAATCCCAATTTCAATGACGAGGACTGGTACCGCGATCCCGAGTACAAGCCTCCAGTGGACGAGAAAAGAGTAACGTATGACGGAACTGCGGGGAGTGAGTACAAGGACTTCATCAAGCCCGGTGATTCAGCGATTCGTCTTAAGAGCGGCGCGGGCTTTGACGCAACGGTACCAACTGGGCCGGACGGCAGCGTCAGTTTTGAACTTCCACTAGATGCGCGTTGCCCTGTCATCAGTGAACCCGAGTACATTCCTAGTATCGTCACGGATCATCCAGGATATTGGGAGTGGCTGGACGGCGAATGGCGGGCTATACCCGCCGAACCTAAGCCGATTCCAGAACCGGGCATTACTGACTTCAGTGACCACCTAGGTAACGCCATATATAATCCGCTCAGCCTCAAGGAGATGTTTGAGCGGGATCGCCCTGAATGTTCATGGGGTTGTGCTTTGTCGTGGCTGGGTGATCTACGAAAGTGGTGGAAAGGAGAGGCGGCATGAACGCGCGTAACGACATGATGAACCTGCAAGACATTACGGACATCGACAATCCGATACTCGATAAGGATGGGGGCCCGAGGCGTATTGACCTAGACGATGGCCTGGCGTACGACAAACTCCGGTCTATGTGGCAGGAGCTTCTTGAACTGCTACCGTCCGCAGAGCGGTTTGAGGAGATTTACGAGAAATACCGATCCCTAGCGGATGCTGTTGGGAGAGCCAAGATGGCGCAATTAGCCATTCTCAGGGAGATCAGCACTGGCGCTGTCGAGATCCAGAGTGGTAAGTATGTCCCGTACTCCGAAATGGGGCAGTTGCGGGGTGAGAATAAGTGAACTTTGAACTGGCGCGGCATCTCATTGAATTCGTCAAAATCAAGACTGGCCTTGAGGTTAAGGCTAATCTTAATGGATTCAGCATCATCGGCCCGGATGGAGAGGACTACTCGTTTTACTCGGCTGAGGCGATTCCTAAGATAGAGGGATTCATCGCCGGGTTTGAGATGGGGAGAGCACCTAGGTCAGAAGATGTCCCCGTTTATACGTCTATCTTGCCCTTGCGTGAGATCCACAACTTCGAGTCCAGGGATGGTAAACACTGGGAGCCAGTACCACCCGAGTATAAAGAACTCGACGCCGTTTCCTCGCTAGTGGATAGGTGGAGAAAGTGAGGCTGGCTATCTGCGGGCCTCGCTATTCAGGAAAAACCTCACTATGTCATGAACTGCGGGATCACTACGGGTTCGCGGTGATATCGTATACAGATCACCTCAAGCACCTCGCGGTCAAGGCCCTTGCTGCTATTGACTTTGAAACAGACGAGGCGACCATCATCCGCGAGAAAGCCCTGTATCGACCGTTCCTCCAAGACCTCGGGTCAGTGCTCGGGTTTGACAAGGGATTCGGTGTCACTCAGGTCATTGATGAATGGCGCCGCGCCGGTTCGCCTGAGCCAGTGATATTCGACAACATCCGTTTTCTTCCTCAATGGACCGCTCTGAAAGGCTGCAACTTTAAGTTGGTGCGCCTCGACTGCCCTCATGAGATTCAGCGATACCGAGCTGCGAAACTTGGAGTCACGGCCAAAGAGTTCGACAAACAAGGCCAGCATAAAGCCGAGGCGGGCATAGCCAGGCAGCCTGGCGAGATTGTGATTAACACCGGACAGTGGCCGCTCGAGTCCATAGCTGAGCATGTGGCCGCCATGGTGTCGGTGTTTGATGTCGCGGAGAAACTAGCCGCATAATTGGTTGCTAACCCGTCTCTAGGTACGTCATACTTCGGACGGAGGTTAAGCCCAATGATTTATGCCAGCTTGATATTCTTTGTCTTGTGCATCATCGCGATTTTCGTCTTGCGCAGCATGACCAAGCGCGACAAGCGGAAAGCCATCGTCGACAACTACCTCGATCAGGTGGCGGCCCAAATCACCGAACAGTACAAGGATGTCACTGAGGAGACGTGGTTCACGGTGACCGGCCAGGGATGGACCGTAGACGGAGAGAAGAGGGAGTCGTCTAATTTCGTGGTCAAGCCCATCTACCAGAAACAATAATAGGTACGGACACCCTCATACAAGGGGCGGATGCACGTATGCCCAACGTGTTCCGCCCCGTGTTGCTTTGGAGGAAGTGTGATTACTAATCGAATTTTCATGGACACGGAGTTCATTGAGCGCGGCCCAGATTACCCCTTGAAACTCATCAGTATCGGTCTAGTGTCGGACACTGCCGGGAATTCACTGTATCAGGTTAGTTCGGACTTCGATGAAGCAGAGTGCGGTGAGTGGCTTAGGGATAATGTCTTGCCCAATGTCGGTCCAGGTGCGCGGATTCCTAATCGTGGCATTGCAAGACATATCAGGGAGTGGATTTCGGAAGAGGGCGGAGAACCAGAATTTTGGGGATTCTACGCTGATTACGATTGGGTCGTATTTGCTCAACTATTCGGCACCATGATGGACTTACCGAAGGGATGGCCGATGTACTGCCGGGATATAAAGCAGATGTGTGATTCACTTGGCAATCCGCGACTTCCCGAGCAATCCACGGTAGAGCACAACGCCCTGTGGGATGCTCTATGGAATAGAGACGCCTACCACTGGTTGATAGATTACCGGGATTCATTGGTGTTTGGAGAGTAGTAAATGTACAGGCTCTTGCTCTTCGTCATATTCTTTGCTGGTTGTATGTTACTGTGGTATTTGATGACGGCACACGCATGATTGGCATCCTGGAACTTCACGAGGTCTCCGTTAGGTACGGAGTAAACCCTATATTTCTCATTGGATTGCCAGACCCACTTAACCCAACTGAAGCGGAGATTTCTGCGTACAAAGCTACTCCCGAGTATCGAGCCGAAGTCTCTAACGGCGAGATACAGGCTCTTCTCGATCAGTGGTCTTTGTCTGATAGACAGATACCGCAAATCTCATCATTCACCAATCAATCTTTATTGAGGATATACCAGGGCGCGATGCGTCAACTCATGGTTAGTCTTGGTTATACGGACCAGGCAGTCAAGGTTAGCAACCAAGCGGTCCTCGACGCGATCATGGCGCGCAGCACTGAAACCGCCGACAGCATCATCTCCACGACGAATACGATGCTGCAAAATGCCCTGAATGCGGGGGGTAATGCAGAGGACTTCTTCGCCAAGGTCAAGGCGTACAACTCGGATGTCCTAATTCCCCATGATGCTGGCTGGGCTCGTCAGCAGGCAGTCTCAGACTTCATGTCCAACAACAACATCTGGTGCCAGTGGGAGGTCGTTGGCGGCGGCCCGGAGTGCGAGAAGTGTCAGGCAGCTATGGACGGGAGCCCCTACCAATCGGAAGGTGACGTGCCAGACTACGATCACAATCGCTGCACACATGATACTGTGCCCACATATATTAACCAGGACTCACTACCATCTCAGGGTGATCTTTGGTTCGGTCAGCAAGTAGAAGTGCAGGCGGAGGCGGCATAAGTGTTCAAGGAACAAGAGGTTGGCGGCATAACTACGTCGGGCACTACTACAGTAACTATTTCTTACGGCGACCCGCTCTTGGCTACTCAAGAAATGGCTGAGGATTGGGGGTGGGATTTATCCCGGATGCACACCAATGATCGAACCGGCCTACTCGAATGGAACACAGACGAATGGGCGCGAGAACAGTGGCGCGGAGACGTTGATAGAAGTAGTTGGGGTTCGTTGAGGCGTGATGAGGAAGAATTCATCACCTGTTCGTATTGCGGTGAGCGCAAGCGCCGTGCGACGTATTGTAAGAATCTAGCGTGTGCCGCTCGACAGCGTGAAGACTTCAAACAATTCTTTCCGGGGGAATAACAAATCTTACAGTAAGTTTTGTTAGTTAGGAACCAATTCTGAATAGGTAAGGTAGGATCAAGGAAATGAGGGCGGCATGATAGGAAACTGTGAGCAGGACGGATTCGTTCACGACTTTCCGTACAACTGGGACGAGGAAGAGGAAATGCACGCGCTACAAGCCGTTTCTAACACACCGCGCTCCGTAGATACGTCAGAGGAGTTAGCGTCTACAGAATCGACGATTTCCCCGCAAGGAATGGATTCTCCGCTAGGTACTAATGTGGTAACACGCGAGGTTGTGGACCCCGAGTACCTGAGGAATCTCCAAGAGCGCATCGACAGGGCGTGGGCATATGCGCCGCACCCTGAAATGTGTGAGAGGTGTCGGGTCGGGTACAACATGCCAGAGTCATACGGTCAGGTTCACTTTGGGGTGGCCCTGTGTCATTCCTGCTTTGATGACGGATGGAGAATCGTAGACAGTGAGGATGAGGCTACGTTTGAGGTTGTCTACGATCCGCCAGTTAGATACGGGGATCTACTCGACGAAGACGCTGATGTAGAGCCAGGCGACTATGACAATGGCTCAGACATGGCGAGGCTCATGGATTATGTGACGAGGAGATTCCCCCAATTCTGAGTAGGTACGTGTGTAGTCACACTTTCGGCCATCCTTTGCGGGGTGGCCGTTTTTTGCATCTGGAAACATTTATGATGAGGCATGAAAAAGAAGAGACTCCGCAACGATGAGGGCTTAGAGATAGACGAGGTGGTTAGGCGTATGGCTGTTCCGATGCCTAAACAGATAGAGGCGAAAGAACGGGCAAAAAAGAGGCGTCAAGAACGCAAAAAAGGACCGCTCCCAATCCCGAAGGACTGAGAGCGGTTATCTATTAGGAGGCTTTATTGTCGCACATTCTCCCGCGCGTTGACGACTCGCAGGTTCGAGATGTTGTTGTTGCGGGGATTCTTGTCTATGTGAATCACCATGTCATCGGGATCGGCGTTGATGGTGAGGCGTGCGATCTTCTCGTTGAGCATCTTAATCTCGAACCCCAATCGATAGAGGATAGGTACTCAAGGGATTCATCGCTCCCCACGATCACCAATTCGGACTCAAGCGCCTTGATTTCCGGGACTACTGATCTTAGACTCCAGCTCATAATGATTTCCTTTCGGCTTGGTGGCGACTTCTGAGCCACAACCAGTTGGTGTATCTTACTCTTTCATCTTGCCAGTGGCGGGTCATGCGGCTTTCCTTGGGCTCTTATTCCACGGCGGAACGTTTACGACTTACCGCCGTATGGGTGCCGCGACTCTTCGCGCCATGGGTTTACTGCGGAGTATGCGGTGTTTAACTGTATTTGGGCTGTCCTCTCGGTGTCGTATGGCCCATTGAGGTATCCTCCCAGCGTGAACCACCACCGGATCAGACCCGCGCTGTATTCCTCTAGGCTCATCTGGAACGGCTTTTCGTCGGGGTAGTGCGGATTATCAAATCGAAATCTATAGACCTTCATGGCTGTCTCCTAATAGGTTCGGTTTTTGTGCGGTTGCTTTGCGTCGTATTCGTCTTGGTACTTGTCTAGGTTGCTTACCATTGGCCCGTACTGGACGGACACGGTCTGTTCAACGTGAGTGGTATGGCCTGTTGCGTCGTGGTGGCGAGCTGCGATGCCCATGGAATTCCTTGTCTCCCATGGCATCTCGTAGCCGTGGCACTGAAAGCACCCAGCCCTGACTACGAGTAGTCCGGTTCGGGTTTCTCGCATTAGTGATTCGTCCATGCGATTGTGGCCACTTCTTTTCCGGCGGCGATGACGGGGCTGTATGCGAATACGATGGAGTTGGACTCCGAGAAGTCGGGAGCGCGATCCTGCTCACCTATTCGACAGCGGCTCATGGTCCCGTCGGGCTGCACATATAATATCTTGCTGATGTTAAGATCGTCGCAATCCGCCATATCGATCCGCTTGGAAAGTTCGCCCTCAGTCATGGTTACGGGGTATGCGCCGTCTGCGTCGTGTACGATAGCGATAAACTGCTTGGTCATGTTTCAGTTCTCCTAATAGTATCTGCTCTAGTATACGATACCGTTTCGACTCTTTGGAGTCATCATCGGCGGGAACACGCATTCCCGGACGGACGGGGCAGCGGGTAGGAGTAACCCGCTGCTCCCTGGTTACATGTGGAACGACCATGCTACGAAGTCGAACATACACTGCATGAGTTTAGCGATGATGCCGAAGCCTATGACGGCTACCACTATGGCGATGATTAACATGACGATGATTGCCATTTGGGAGTCTCCTTAGTTGGTCTTTACGTAGTCTTCTAGTGCCGCGACAACGCTATCTGAGAGCTGTCCGCGAAACATACCTACCCCGTCCCGTTTCGCGGTATCTATGGCGAATTGTGGGAGGGTAACTGAGTCGTCTGCCGTGGTGAACTTCAGCCCGTCCTTGAGGGGCTTCACACTGTACTGAGGTTTCGCCGCTACTGGAGCGACGTACATTGAAGTGGTGCCGCTCCGAGTAACCGGCGGGTGCTTCTTAGCGTTGTGCTTGTCTGCGACGTGTTGGAGTAGTAGGACGCCACCGGCTGCGATGAAGATGTATATGAGGATGCCAAGGGCCAGCATCATTAGGCCACCATAAGATCGGCCATGCCGGCTTCGACTTCGGCGGTCTCGAGTGCTTCTATACGATTGTCGAACGGGCCAATCGGGACCGGCATGTCGTTTGTGTAGGTCCAGAAGTAATATCCCGACTCAAACGGATGTTCGCCGGTTGGCGCGTCGCTGTTGAGGTCGTAGTCTGCGGGATTGTGGAAGATTTCGATGTTCACCGTGCCACCATCCAACCTTCGGCCCGTACAATCTTGTCTGCGGGGATCTCGTACTCACGGCATCCGTTGCTGGAGCCTTCGCCCTTGATAGTCCAGTACCATACTTTTCCGTCGTGCTCGACTCGCCTAGTTATGCATCGGCATGCGCTGCTTTTGGTCCAAATGTTGACTTCGTAGTGGTCGCCAATCATCATTTGGTATTCGGTGTCGCCTATGATTTTGGGTTCGCGCTTCTGCCGCGCTCGCCATGCGTCTATGGCTTCCACTGTTGGGGCAATTTTCTCTGTTGTTAGACCCATCTGGTTCGTTCTCCTAATAGATTTGTGGACCGTGGTCCCACGCTTCATATGTTGCCATCATTGGCTACTGTTGCAGCATCGCGGTCTCCTCGACCTGACTGTGCTCCCGTCAAACCTACTCGCTACGCTGGCACCGCGCGGCCATGTCCCACCCGACGGCAGCTGACCCTCTGCTCTCTCCGTTCCAACCTTGTTAGCTGTGTAAACCGTAAACACTGTAAACCTCTCGTTATGCGGCTGCTTGAAGTGTGATAGACTCACGCGCGTCCGCACGCGCTCCTGTATAGGTAGTGTATGGTCCGTGCCAGATAGCGAACGAACCCGTATATCGCCAGTACCATCCGCTATCGTTTCCGACGGCCAGCTTGGTCATGTATGGGTGGTGGGTGATCTCAAACATTCTCTTAATACTCCCAATTTGGCCTATCTTCGGCCATGTCTATCTGATGTTGGTCATAGGCGGGGTCTTCGGTGTCGGGGTCCATGCAATCGCAGGGACAGATAATTATTCCGTCCCATGTCATGATTACGCCCGTGTCATCGCAGTCGGGGCATCGTTTTAATGTCGCCATTTGCCGACAGTAGAACATAAGGTAGGCGCGTCTGCATATGACGACACTTGTGTTGGAGGCGTATGCTATAGGCGCTGGGCTTGGAATTCGGCTTCTAGACGGTCCTGGTCTTGCCAGTAGGCGATGACATCAGCGACGGTCATGTCCGGGTTAGACTGCATGAATCCACACAGCCATTTTCGGCAATGTTCAGCTCACGAATAAATGCGGATAATTCGACGCCGTTTGGGGTGGTAGCAACCTCTCCTGCGGCGTCCATCTGTACGGTATTGGGAATGTCGGAGCCAGCGCGAGACAGCCATGATAAGTAGTCGTCTAGCGCTTCGCTCGGGGACTGCGCCTTTGTGGCGCGAAACACCACTTCGGAGTGGCCATTCGGATATTGAGCATTTATGACGTACTCACTCATACTATTGGCCTGTAGGTAGCGAATAGGTACGCCATGGCAAACGCGCGGAGGTCGACTGTTGCGCTGATTGGTGGTTGCTGCGCTTTCGTCCTTGGTGCGGGCTGTGCCATAGGCATCAGCTCACACTCAACGGTGACGATCTCAAACGTGTTGGCGCGCAGTTCATCGGCCGCGCGCTTGGCGAGATACATGGAGGGAAACCGGCAATGCTCGTGGCTCCCCACGTAGACGACGTAAGTCTCGCGGCGTTCGGCGCATGTGTCATAGGTGTAGGTCATGATCCCAGCTCCACATTAGCCTCACTTACGGAGAGTATCGCGGCCCGGAGCAATCCCACAGTCTCAAGAAGAGAGTGCTCAAAATCATTAGACAACTCTTCTGCGTCTTCGAGTATGGTGTACAGGTGCTCGCTCGCCTCTCGTAACGTCCTGTTGGCGTTTACGGTGAGGATTTTGGCGTCTCGTCTGTGCTGCTCAATCTTCTGTTCGTCCATGATTCTACGTCTCCTAATAGATATATTCGTCCACTGCGAAAGGACGGGCCAGAGTCCCGAAGGACTCCAGCCCAATTTCCTACCTCTTCTCTAGCGGTTACATTTTGTAGTCCCCGCCGTTCGTACATGCGTCTAGATTGGACCGAAGCGTTTGTAGTGCGTTCTCGTACTCGTCTATCTGTTTGGCGAGTATGTAAGCGCCTTGTGCGCGGTGAATGCGATCTGCTTCCGCTATCTCGTCCGGGTGAGTCTCGGCCCACTCGTTGACGACTCGCTCAACCTCAGCTACAATCTTGTCTTCCGCGCTATTCGATACACCGCCAGTGCCGAAGTAATCGCAGCGACTAGCGTACAGGGATTGGCGCGCTTTCCAGGCTTCTTGTCCCCGAGACTTGGCGGGTTCGCCAACGTGCCATTTACCATCGTCCCACTTGTAGCAATGAGGACTGATGGAGATTTCGACGCGATTCACCGTTAGGTATCGGCGATCTTCGCCGTGGGCTCCGATAGCGGAGCGAACCATGATGGTATCGCCTAGCGGGTGGATACAGACATCGCCGTAATTGGTGGTGATCCATTCGTGGTAGTGGTGTGATTCGTACTCGTACTTGTCCTGTAGTTTCATGTAGGTACTCAATGATGCGCGTCTAGCATATTCTGAAGGTGTTCGGGGCATAGCGGATAGAGTCTGCCGTCGCTGATTCTTGCGGCAAGTGTAGTCGGCGTGGCGGCGTTTATGCGGTAGTCGTGCATACATGCGGCACACGGTTTCGGTTTAGGTAGCGTCTCTTTTGTGGCGGTGTACATAGATTCCCCTAATAGGTAGTCGGTACAATAAACGTCCTGGTCTGGTAGCGGCTACAGTGCGGGGATAGACGCTAAGCCCCTACGCCTCAGTATACGCCAAAGTACACCCCAAAGGGACGGGCCAAAGCCCGGTTAGGACTTTATCCCGTGGGCGGAGACTCGGGAAAGGAGTACCCGAGTGCATCCTTGTGGTTATACGTTGATTTAATTAAATGTCAAGCCGTCTCAGGCTTGTGAGCGATCTCCCAGGTTAGAAGTGCTATCTGAGCGTCTTTTAGGTCTATGCTGGCTTGAATGGCGCACTCCCAGCCCTTAGCCATTTGCGTGCGGTCCTTGTGGCGTCTCGCTTCACGTACCGCTGCTTCGAGCGCGTCCCGCTCATCGCATTCTTGTTCAGTCATCTTGATTTTCTCCTATACTGCGATTAAATCGTATGTCAAGCGGTCTCCAGCCCCAAAGGAATCTAGGTACCCCTCAATAGCCTAAGGACGGGCCAGTCCGAAGACTGACCCCATTTGCTCAACCATGAACTATCACAGAGTCATCGTATAGACGTACCTCTCGTAGGCACATTACACATAGGTACGAATCATAGGCCTTTGGACGATACTCACAGACGGGGAACGTCACTAGGTACTCGGAGGCACGGTGACAGTCCTCGCAATCTCGATACTTCAAGTCTGGATAGGTAGCAGTAGTCATTTAGCAGCCTCTCCCAAAGGAAAACTAGGCGAGAGTCCCGCGTGGGGACTCTAGAACACTCCACGATAGAATCCTATATTCATAGCGCGCTTGTTCCTCGGTGATATCTGCCGCGATCTCCTTGACGGACCTTCCGGCCATGTCAAATGTACCGCGCTTTCCGGCAAACGATAGCAAACGATGCTTGCGGGGAGTAAATAAATCGTATCTGAATCGGCCGCTTCCATCAACCTCTATCTCAAGTACAGCATGTTCCATTAGACCGTTCTCCTAGGATATATATTAGTTCGTTTATGGTGAACCATTCCAGTGTGTAACCATTAACTATTATGCAGGGTAATCGTTACTCTCATGTAATCGAACTTGCTTTGCGTCCCTGTAGCCAGACTAATGCGCTATATAACCAATTGGTAATATAACCCATTGGATATATAACCGCTAGGTAATGCGTTACCTAATTACCTGAAATGGCTCAATATGACTAGCCGACCCACATCCGAGTCACGTCCCAGACCCCGCCAGGTACGCCGGTTGATCCTCGGAGTTGTCAATTATACTGGACAAAACAGGTACGCCCATCGCTTGCCGCATGGCGAGCACGATATCACCGCGAACCCAAAACGTACGCCATATTGAAGCCTTGCGATACACAAAACAGTTCAGCCAATCAGCGGTCATGATCCTAGTCTCCTAATAGTCTCTTCACGCCAAAAGGACGGGGCATGCTTTCACATGCCCCATTTGGCTTTAGTAGCGCGGATATCCGTTGCTGAAGTTGTACAGCACGTTCTTACAGCCGTCCTCGGTTGTCACGTAGATTCTTGGTCCCGTGTCGAGGAGGATGCAAAACATATCCGCGTTCGCCTCTACTGTGGCGCCTACGTTGTCCCACAGTCTCATTTCACGCGCGTACTGGTGTGCGACGTACCACGTCATTGTCGGCTCCTTTATCAATGTCTTACACCACGAAAAGACGGGGACCACTCGTTTATTGAGTGGTCCCCATTGCTTTCTACTGAGTCATGCCCGCCGAGGTCGTGAGCACAAACAACGTGGTGAGAATGATTAGAGCCGCAACACATGACCACGCCATGGCCGACATGTCGGCTAGCAGGGTCTCGAGCCACGCCCGGCGCTGTCGCGTCTCTTTGTGCTGTATGAGTGTTGATCCGTCTGGCAGAAAGTGGACGGCGGATTCTACGTAGTCGGTATCGGTGAAAAATGGTGACATGGTTATATGTCCTCCATCAGTTCGGAGCGAGTAGCGTATGGACCGCCGAACAGTTCGCCACCATCGCGGCCGTATGATCGGAAGTACCAACTATCAGCACTGTCCCCAAGTTCGGGGCATAAGTTCGTCATCAGTTCAGCGTCATCTCTTGCTTGAAAGATGACTAGCCTATCATCAGGCATCGGGCTAAACATCTTGTTCAATGCAGCCCGTACGTCGTCCACCGTCGCGTCGTTTGTAAGCATGATCTATCTCCTAATAGAATTGTCTTCACCACGAAAGGACGGGGCAAGCACCATTGTTAGATGCTTGCCCCGATTGATTTAGATTGGCATGTACGCGCGCGCGTCGTCTAGTGCGAGCTGTGCAGTCTCGAATGGTCCCGACGGATCACTGTCTGGTAGACAGCCCGGGAAACAACTCCACCAGTACCATCCTGCTCCGCCGTGTATAACGTCTTCCTCGGCGTCGCTCCAGTAATCCGAATCATTCTCAGATCGGTAAAAGACTTCACCGTCTGGCAGCGCGTGCGGCTCGTTCTCACGAGTCTCGTCAAAGTAAAACTGGCCACCATCAAACATGTCGACTCCTTTATATGTATCTCCACCTAAAAGAGACGGGGCACTTAGCATTGCTGCTAGTGCCCCGCATTGTCGATTCTAGTCTTCCTGAAGCAGGTCCATCACCTTGACTAAGAAGTAGTCGAACACTTCCATAGCCTGATACTCTTTCGCTTGGTCGGGTGAGATGTCACCGTGTCGATCAACAATGGCCTGTAGCCATTCGCCGCCCATACTGCCTGTGTCGCCGTAGACTTCTTGCCAGTACTCCTCTACATCTTCCTTGTACGTGTCGTACCACTCACGCGCCCTCGCCGACCGCCACAGTGGAGTACTGCCAGACATGGCCGTGTATGATCCCGGCTTGGTGTGAGCGAAGATGTTAGCAATGTGCTCACTGATGGGGTACTCGTCTGACTCGTACTCGCCACGCGCCCACTCGAGCACGTTGCAATACGCGCGGTGACTGCGATAGCTGTCCTTCTCTTCCTGAATTGCTGCGTCCAACTTCTCTAGCTCGTTCATGATATCTCCCAATGTGTATTAGCCACCTAGCAGAATCGAACTGCTATGAACTCCAGTAGTGACATGTATGTGGGAGAGGTTAATTATCCCGCCGACTCTGTCCACATCCTTGTGGAATGCTGTCATCCATCTTGCCGATGGACCGCTAGAGATGTCATCTCTTCACATGCCCAGCAGACTCGAGTCTGTATTTAATTCCAGTTGGACCAACTGTTTCGCGTTGGCTCTGGTTGTTGGCTGGTCGTCTGTCTGTCTCTATCTCTACCTCGTCTGTCTCTACACCTGTATCGTATACCGAAACGTATACGGTGTCAAGCCCGACAAATGTTGTAGAGAACGCGCGTTCTAACGGCCGGCCGAGGCCTGGCATGGGACCCTACGGCAAAAGTGTTTGCTAGACGTCAACCCCTTGAGTTTGGCGTGAGACCACCTCAAGACTTTAATTGACATCTACACTACAAGGCAGAACCAATACCCCTGGCCGGCATCTCCCCAAATACAAAAGTGCCAAAAATCCAAAACACCCCCGGAGACCCTTTTCATAACCCGGTTTTTGGTTGCTATACCCATGCTAGGTGTGTTACGGTTAGGGTGTCACAGTCTACGGATCAGTATACGCAGCCTGGGAGGCGACATTGTGGCAACGCAGCGCAGGTCAGAGCCTGCACAGAAATCAATTCCTTGCGCCGAAATCGAGCCTAGGAACGACGATGGTCCCCCGGTGGTACATCGGCGACGCACTCGTACTGTTTTTGGATCACCCTGGACGTGGTCAGACACTAAGTGGGTGCCCGGTAGGTCCAAGTCTGATGATCAGAAACTCTGTGACGCCTACTTCGTGGCCCTTCACGAGGACGAGGATGCGCGTCTGGCGAAAACTGGATTTTCCAGGGATGATGCACCTGAGGATGTGTTACGAAAACTTATAGCGGGTGAAAGTCTGCGGGGCATTCACAAGTCTAAAGTTGACCAGCCAGTGGGTCTGAGGAGATGAGGGCGGAGATCACTAAGATCCAGCACATTGTTGAGCTTTCACAGGCCACGACCATGGCTCGGGAGTTCATGGCTAAATACGAACTTACTGACCCAGAGGCAGAGCACTTACGGGCCGCAATCTTTCACCTAGATTCTGCTGCCGGGGCGATTCTTGTAGATAGAGCGCAACGCAAGGGGACGGAGCGTGATTGAGTATCCGGGGAAGTTGCCCAAAGGGTGGGGGTTAGTCCGGTATGACAACAGCATCGGCATCTGTGTAGGAGACATTACTCAAGAAATCGCTTGGGTTGGCTACAAGGTCATCATCAAGTTTCGGGGATACGAGTTGGACGAATGGCACACTCTCGTTGCTGTCATCGAGTGGTGCCATGTACAGTTGCAAGAGCATCGGCGCATGAATACCGGGACCGTCCTCGCCGCTGACTTCTACGTTCGAGAAGAACAGGTTACGTGGTGCTCATGCGGCGGATACTGGAAGCCAAGGATTGAACTTCAGGAAAAGGTGCCAGGCAGCCACCGCTTGGAGTCTGTTCAGGTCGGTGAATTGCATTACACCGCCGACGGCAAGCAGATAGACGTGGAGGAGTCCGGTTGAACCTTAAGGGCGCTACTCGTATAGCGCGATTCATTGCTAGGTGTACCCGATATTCAACGGCAGTAAATCTCATTTACCCTGAACGCGGGGTTTACTCCGTATATGCATATAATCCCGCTATTGGCTATCCGGGATGGAGTGCGGTTATGCAAAACATCATTCACTCGATAGATGAAGGACTGAATTTTGTGTTTGACGGTACCGGAAAGTGGGTAGACGTGGAGGGGGCGGTAGGGTACAGCCCTGAGGAGATGCGAGCGGTTGCGGAGGCTATCAAATCTCCTCCGCCGACTTCACAGTCTCGGAGACCCGATTGAGAACCCAGGGAATTAACGGGCTTGGGTGAGGAAGACGAGTCATGACGATTGAGTATCCGGGGGTACTGCCGGAGGGGTGGGACATACGAAGGGAGACTCAAGGTGACGAGCCTTATTTCGTTGCATGTTCGACTGGGGCAAAAGTATATATTTGGCGTGATCTAGTTACGCCTGAGCCCATTCAATGGGAGTTTAATAAGCAGTATTGGCGTGCATTAGTATGCATCGTGGAGTGGTGCCAGTGTATGCTCGCGGAGCATCGGCGCACGGGCGAAGTGGAATATGACAGAGGCAGGTATACGCAGGCCTGCTCATGTGGCGGTCGCTGGGAACAGTGGTATCGACTGAATTGTTACCACCTTACTGCAAACGGAAAGCGGATAGATGTGGAGGAAGCGCAGTGAGTGAGTTGGCAGAGGATATTTCTCCAATTGGTCATTCGCATGCGGAGTACGTTGAAGAACGAAAACTTAGGGACTCAGAATATGCCGCTGCATGGAATGATCGCCACCACCCCTCAGGGTCGCCGTTTGTAGACCTGTGCTACTGTTCGTGTGGTTACGCCATATGGAACACCAAAACAGGCACGCATACGTATTTGAACGAGGAAGTTAAGTGAAGTTCCCAACCAATCCCGCCACGAGCCTACAGATCAGAACCATCGAGAGGCTCGGGCGTGTCAAGGGTGATGACTGGGTGATGCGCTTGACTTGCCAAGAAGCCAATGCGGTAATCAAGCTCTTGTATATGGGATATACGCGGGCGGAATGCAAGGACATTCATCCGGGATCCGTTAGAGACAAGACATACGAGGGGGCGACGTGACACTTCAGGAGGCTTGCAGGGTACGCAGTTTCATAAGTAGATGTACTCGGCACTCGGCGGCGGTGAATCTTATTTATCCCCAGGGCAAGTATTACTCCGTGTACATATACGATGAGCACGCAGGTTATCCAGGGTGGGGTGCAGTGTTAAGTAACCTCATCCATTCCGTAGAAGAAGGGATAAACTACGTGTTTGCGGGGCGGAAAAACGGAGATCCTGAAGGCAAGACATACGAGGAGAAGGTATGACAGTCAAGAAAACCGAGGGCGTATGGACGCTAGTTCAAGACAAAGCCAAGTTCTTCAAGGTTCCGTTTGACATACTCGGAACTCTCGTCCTTGCAGAGAGCGGGGGGAATCCTGATGCGGACGGAATCGACTCAAACGGAGTTCACTCAACCGGCTTACTTCAGGCCAACCAGTTAGGACAGGGCGCGGGAAAAACCATCGAGTGGCTCAAGAACCCGGTCAACAACTTGAATCTGTGTACGCCCTTTATTGCCAGAGCTTACGCGAATATGCCTCACACACTAACCGGATATGATGCAGTCCGGTATGTTGCATCCTGGAGCGGACATAACAGCCAAAATGGGACATCCGTCGACGCTGATTTGCCTCAGGCATACAAGGATTGGATGGCGGGGTCGCGCCCGAAATTTTCAGTGACCGTCGACGCTCCTGATCCACCAAAGCCGACGCACGCCACCGCCGCTGAGCGTCTCAAGCAATTCCAGTCCACCAGACAGTCCGTGGCTGACTCTGTAAAGGTCGGGGCCAACAAGGATCTCGTGAACGCAACACTTCTGGTATTCGACGTGCTTGAAGATCTACTTAAAAAGGATCTGCAACTCCCATGAGTGACTCAAGGGAAGAGGTTATCGCCAAGTTGCACTACGAGGCCGCCGCCTACTCACGACTCGCAGCAAAAAATGATTGCGAGGCCTCTGAGTATCGCAAAAAGGTCGCCGTACTCAGATATGAGATCGAGAAACTTCAGAGTGAGGCATTTCGCCGTAAGGAAGATTCCCTAAAGGGATTTCTGAAAGTCCAATGACCGACGAAAAGATTATCGTCGCGTGGAAGAAGCAATTAGACGATATGTACGTTGACTCGCGCCGCATTCACGATGAGATCTCAGAGTTGGATCAACAAATCGACCGCCTGGTCGCCGAACGCGAAGGAGCAATCCGGGAAGTCGAGCACCTCGAACTTATCGCCAAGAACTTAGAGGAGGCGGAATGCCAGAACTTACCAGAGAGAAAATGCAGCGCCGCCTAGATGAGACTGAGCGTGACATAAAAGATCGTAAATCCTATAGGGGACCTGTAGTTCTGTATCCTAATGGCGTTGACCCCGAGTTACAGGCACTACGCTTCCGTCGAGTACGCATCCAAGGGTGGATTGCCGGATACTATGAGGCTCGCGCACAGACGATGGAGTCCATTAAGCAGGTGTTTGGTGATGACTGATACGCTTCGTAAAGCAGCACACGAGTTATCTCAGCCCCTTCGTTACATTAAGAACGAAATCCTCCGTGATGCAGCCGAATCGGGTGACTATTATCTGCGCCGCGAATGTATATGGGAAGCGTTTACGATTCTATGGGTTGCTACATGGGTCAGTGACGACTTTGAGAACAAACACCGAGCCATCTCAGAGGTCTGGGATGAGGTAGAACAATGACTGAAGCACCCGTCCTCTACGGTCCTGATGGCACACCGTTCATCGCTCCCGCCGCAGAGCGGACCGAGATAGAAAATCTAAAACACGTCAGGGAAGTATTCCCCCATGCTGAATACATACAGCCCTTTGACTGCTCGAAGTGTGGAGATCGCCATTACCTATTGATCTCCAGCGAAGAAGAGGCACATATGGCGTCGCTTGTTGTGATGTCGAGCGGATGGCGATACGACGGGGAGAAATGGACTTGCCCATCATGTATGGGAACGAAACACAAGGACAGGACGGGTGAGGGATGACTGATTGCCCGCTATGTAGTATGTGGCGCCCTAATTGCGCCATCTGCGGCGATGAATCCATGGCTACCGCATTGGGTGGTCTCCATGACGCACCCTCCGGGCTATGTGTAAAACATTATCACGGATGGATTAAGACTATCGATATTACATTCCCAGGGGAAGGTGGTGAAGAAGAGTGGACTCTCCGGGCATATATTGCCGCAGTGAAAGCAAGAGACAGGACGGAGGCATCGTGACGGACGACAATCAAGCATTGCTTGACTCCCTTAATGATTGGAATCCCAACCCCATGCAGAGGATAGGCATGGCGTTTTCGGACTTCTTCAACTCAAAGATTTCACCCAACCAGGAGAAGCGTAGTCCTCAATGGCTTCGGTGGCTACTGGGTCACTCGCTAGCCCAGTTCGATGAAGTCTTCCGGTGTAGGTTCTACTGGTTCTGCTCGCTAATTGAGGCTGTGGACGGTACGCCGTGTGGCTGTATTCTGTGCTGTAAGTCAAGCAAGAGGTTTGACCAAACAGAGTACGGAGACGAAGAGGGGAAAATTCCGCGATATGGTCCCTATTTCGATGGCAGTGCATGGTATCCGTGTATAAGCGGCAGGACGGAGGCGTCGTGAGCATCGATGTTCAGCACTCTATCATAGGAATAGCGGCACTCGTCTCATTACTCTCAATTCCCATAACCTTGACGTGGAGTCTATTGCGGATCAGGGGTGTTTACGGGTATCTGCCCCGCCACCTAATCCTTATGGAGTCCACGGCGTCTCTTGTTGTAGGTGTTGGTGTATTCGCAGGGGCCACATTAGTTGGACTCTTCTTGTTGTGGGCGTTCTAACCGCATTGCGATTATGGTAGTTACCCCCGCTAAACGTAGTACTTAATACCACAAGATCAACTTTTGAAATACCGTTTCTGGTGCTCAGCGCAAGCCCGATGATGAAGACCCCAAGGGGTCAGTCGGATACCTCTGCCTGATCCGAATTAACTGAGGGGCGGGGCATACTCCCCGCCCCTCATCCGCACGCGCCCAGCCGTCTCCCATCCTCGGCAAAGTCGACTACAGTCTAGTGATGAGGACCGTGGGCATCTCGCCCGCAATGCGTGGGCAGAGTCGTGATGCCGCCTAGGCGGTAATCACCCAGGCGTTTCGACGCCTCGAGGCCTGGCCGTCCATGGTTGGCGGTCAGTGGCCTCGTTAATAGGGTTGAACCCTATTTATGAGCCATTAACGTACCATTCGGAGTCGATTCATGCAACCCGGCGATTTGGCGCTAGTTCACTCAAACTCCTGGACGGGTCGCATTATACGACTCGGCCAGTCGTTGAAGTGTGGGTTTGGTTCACCGTACTCATATTTCAATCATTGCTCTATAGTGACAGACCCCTTTGGCGCAACCATAGAGGCCGTAGCGCCTCGCATCCGTCGCTGGCAACTACAGCAAGACGAGGATTTCGTCATCGTTGATGTCGGAGCATCCGCCGAGGATCGCGCCCAGATCGTGAGATTCGCGGAATCGTGTTTGAACGAGGGCTATGGCTACCTAAGCATCGCCTGTATTTCGCTTCGACTTCTTACTGGGTCGCGCCTGATGTTTGGCACACAGAGAACAATAACCTGTTCTGGCATGGCTGCGGAGGCATTGACGCGGTCGTGGCCAATCTTCCGAGTAGAACCATCAACCCTCATGCCGTCTGAGTTGGCTGAATTTTTTCACGTATAGAGAGAGGATTTTCCAATGATAGAAGAAGAAGAAGTAGTCATCGTGCCGTCCAAAGAGAACCCGTCAGGAGGTCATGTCCTTTACGCCATTGCCCTAGTAATCGCCGTCATTGCGCTCCTGATCGCGGCCATTCTATGGTGTCCCAAGGGGCATGACGCCACCGTCCACATAAACGGCCTGCCGTCTGTGATTCACTCACATACCCAGTACACGGGAACCATCACTGGTGGCGTCGGTAGCTACATCGTTGTTTATTCCGACCGACTCGACGTCCAAACATGGGGACACCGCATACGCATCTCCGAGGATTATCCCGGAGTGGCGTATATCACGGCGTATAGCAGTGGAGTGCGCGTTTACTGGAACGGGACGGCGGTGAAGTAATGTACCACGAGAAAGACGCCGAGGAACTCGCAGCCTCAATCAAGTCTTTGCTTGGACTAGACGCTCACGCGGTTGCTCACGATGTCCCTCACGGAAAAGCGTACCACGTAGAAGTCCCGATGACCCTGTACGAGAAGCCTGAGGTTCTACGCTTCATCTCCCTCGCCTCAAAGGTAAGGGGAGGCCTTAGGTGATTAAGAAGGAGTTGCCGCGCAATGCCGTTTAGGGGTACGGGTGCGTATGAGACGCATATAACGCCTCAAGATCAGGACGTAGTCCAAACTCAGCAGAGATTCATTGGACTATCAAGGACGTCCCTTAGATTCTCCATATACGGAGCAACTCTAAGATCGTTCTTTGACACCGTGATCAGCCAGGACCAAGCCGGGGTTAATTGTAAGGGGTTATTCGACCACACGGAGTCTACTACTCCAGCGGAACATTCAGAAATACTGCGTTTCTACTCCATGGTTCGCAATCCTTCTAACTACCTGATCGGCACTAGCCCGCAAGCTCACCAAATACTCCACTTCAAGGGGATATGGACTAATCATTCTCGCGACGTGCCGTTCACAGGCTCTCCGATGCAATTTGAGACCTGGGAAGAGGCGGCAGCCGCAGGATACCCATGTACTTGGAGTGGTAGTTGGAATTTCTCCGCCTCAGCATCCAAACAATTCAATAATGTCGATATTCTCCCAGGTTTCGACCGCGCCAAGGCCATAGATGATGCATTCAACACCATCTTTGACTGGGTAGCGGCCAATGAACCTCAGTATCAAGTAGCCAAGGCCGCATAAAACGAGAGGAATTACTCATGCTTTCCGTTCAAGGTAACAAGTTACTACAAGACAACAGCGTATTCGTCCCCAAGGGTATGTGCCTTGTGGGTTCTGAACACTTCGCGCCCGTTGGGTTAAAAGACCCTCCGTGCAACTCGTGGGACGGCCAGATGGCGTTCTCCGCATGGAACAACGCAGACGCGGAGATCACTGCGCTCAAGCAGTGGGGCGTAAACACCGTCCTATTGGTTCTGAGTCAGCCAACACTAGCCAACCCCCTATTCTCCAAGGGTTACGTGGCTCAGACTGCGGCGTTTGTAGAACGCGCCCTCGCAAACGGATTCGTCGTCATCGCTCGCATGGATGACAGCAAACACGCCCCCTGTGGGTGCTACCCCAATAACGGATACATCACCCAGCAGACGGTCGATGCCTGGGCGAACCTCGCCCCTGCGCTTGCCGCCTTCCCCAATGTTATTCCCGACACCTTCAACGAGCCGTACTTGAATCCTGGGTCTCAGACGCTTCCGAACGGCACTGTGGTAGACGGATGGACGGAATGGTACAAGGGTCAACACCAGTTGATTCCCCTGCTCCGCAAGTCGTTCCCAACCCCCCGTCCGATCATCGTTCAGGGCCTTCATAAGGCCATGACTTGGAAGGGGTATCCGGGAACCATCAAGGACAAGGCGATTGTGTACGCCAGTCACCCATATTCGTTTGCTTCCCTCGGGTCTACTGCCGCATGGGACGAAAATTACGGTGGACTCATGGCTCACACTGTTCCGATCCTCATGGGTGAACTTAGCGTCGACCCAGACCCAACCCTCTATCCGGTATTTAGCCGGTTCCTCGCGTACCTGAAGGCGCGCCAGGTGGGTCTCATCGGATGGGTATTCGACAGCATAGGTAGCCAACAGATGATCCTCAAGGCCGCCAAGGACGCGGCTGGCAAGATAAAGCCCGATTGGGATTGGGGATGGGCACCAAACGGATCTGGCGTCATTCTTCAGCAGAACTTCAAATAACGGAGATGTAACATGTTTTCTCTTTTGGCCGCCCTCAACTCAATCGCAACCACCATCTCTATCGGAAGTGGAATCGTAGTGCTAGTGGTGATAATAGTTCTTATCCTACTCGCCGTACTAATCATCCGGAGGATTTAATGGCTGAAATTCCCGTGTCCCAACTTATCCCCCAGGTAGACCTTGAGGGGCAGAGCGCATTATACGTTCTTGACTCGGGTCCTATCGCATGTACCGTCGTCACCCAAAAAGTAGACGCTAGCGCGGACGTAAACCTCAGCGTAGAACACACCAATGACCTATTTTCCAAACTAATCTCACTCCCTGCGGGTGCGCAGATCGGAGCGGCAGTCGGATCACTGGACTTCGTGGTCGAGAGTGTGACATACGGAGACCAGCCGGGGCAGTGGTACGCAGAAAGTACAGTATAACTGTACTTTTGCAGACATACGTCAGTTTTTACCAATAGGCACCAATAAATCTATGCGGGCACCCCGTATCCGAAAAGGAAGACGAATGTCAAGAGATACGAACAAGACAAACCGACAACCGTTCATGGTTCCAGGAACCGGGATACCGAACCCCAGCAATATAGTTGTTCACCAACACCGTAAGAACGGCACGGTATTGCGCGCCAAGCTTGAGGTTGAGGGGCACGAGGTTCCATACATTGAATTGTGTCAATGGGATGTGGGACTAGACGTCAATTTTGCTCGGGACGCATTGCGGGAATCATATCTAGCAGGAATACCTGTTTACCAATTGTTTCTCGATGATCGTATTTCATTTGCATGCCACCGAGATCGAGGTCGAAGTATGGTCGTGGTTTCTTGCTCAGGCCATGGCTGTCTCTGCTGGCTACACCAGCCACGGAGATAACTCTCGCCCCATCAATCGTCACGGGCCATCGCGCAAGTAATGATTGCCCCCCATCGTCACGGTGAAATATCCGTGACTGGTGGGGTTTATACTTCGGTTTTCACCCATACGTCACCGATCCGTGACCATAGCCAAAAACTGACGTATACCTAAAATTGCCGGGGCGAGCGTGACGCACGTTTAGCCCTGGCGCATCCCTATAAGGAGGCGCAATGCTTCCCAAGATAGACGAACACGTCTGTCCCTTTACGTGCAACGCACTAGAGCAGGCGTGGGCGCGATTCGACCTGTGCAAAACCACCCTGTTCTTGGCGTTGGATCGACAGAACCGAGAGATAGACCTGCACTTTAATCCCCATCCGCCGCCACCGCTCACTCTAGACGAGCACCTGACGGCAATCATGGACGCGATGCAGCCAACGCATATTCCGGTAACAACAAATTAGGAAGAGAGGGCGAGAAAATGGAAGAAGACGCTATCCCCGAAGGCATGGACGGCCCTATTTGCCCTGACTGTCGCATACCACTAGTCGCCTCGGCGATGCCTATTTTAGCGCCTGACGCCGGCGTCTACCAGACTGTCATTGTATGCCCCATATGCTTCCCTAAATGGCAACAGAAGCAGCAACTAGCAGCCAAAGGCATACAGCCAGTGGCGTCCCCACTTATAGTGCCAGGTCGATGAAGTTATTTCTGGCGTGCCTGGTATTATTTCTAATGCCTAAATACCAAGCATGGGATAATGCCGTTTATGCCCTGAGTTCCCTGAACGCTCAACGTTGTTCGAATCAATTTCTTAGCCAACGCCTTATACATAAAGGGGCCACCAGTTACGACGTGCTGTCTTCAGTTGATGAACTGTATTTCATACGGCCCCGGCCCCACCTAGGGGTGTATGCGTACAAGATTGGATGGAAACATCCCATGGGTATACAGGGAACGAGTTGTGTCAGGATAGCGCCAGACACCGCGATAAGGCGTTACCTTGACAACAAGTGGAAGGCTTACAAGGCCTTTCACACCACCTACCCGCCCTTTAATTAAGGGGTAGCGTCGGGTTCCTAAGTCCACACACTTACCAGTTATGTAAAATTACTTGCTGTAAGCATGCGGGGTGTGGTATAGATAGGGTGAGCGTCTGTACCAAATCGAATTGTTCACCTGACGGCAATTATCTCACTTGGTACTTTCCTCCTGGCCAGTCTCCGCATCAGTGTTTTTATTGTGGGACGAGCCGAAACCACATAGCGATATCACCGGCAATTTGTCCATCTAAAACATTCTACTATGCCGTATACGAAGTTAGCAAGTAGTTTTTAGGCGGCTTTGTCTTTGGTGGGTTCGCGCCACGTCTTGTTGGCGACCACGAGAAACGCATTGGAGCGAGAAACCCCGAACTGATCTGCTAGTTCCTCTGAGTTGACGCCTTCGTTGTAGAGTCTTCGCATTTCCCGCGCTAAGTCCATGTTCAGTTTTCCGCGCTTGCGGGAGTTACATGTCATGCAAAGGTTCTGAAGATTCTCTGGGACATTTAGTCCACCATCCTCGAACGCTATGACGTGATCCACGCCACGACCTTCACCGCAGTGCAGGCAGACTGGTTGACTCTCCCATAAATCCCTAACGTCGTCTCCCCTTATCTTTCCAGGGGTACCGGCGGCCTTGGCGCGGCGATTGCAAGCCGCAGCTCGCGCGTTTGACTGTTGCCTGTCTGGATGTAGTTTTATCCACTTCTTGTTGCTCTCGTAAGCGTATTCCTTGTGCCCTTCGCGCCAAATGCGATTAGCGAGGCTAATCGCATTGCGATGCGCTGCTCGATACGCCTTGGCGTCAAACCGTATCCGGTCTCGGTTTTCTTGGTAGTATATACGCTTCTCGGCAAGCCGTTCTTCCCTCGTTTTCATCTCGATACAGTATACACCATCGTATACCCTGTTTAGCAACCAATTCTTGAACTTACTCCATATCAGAGGTCTATAAACATGCAAACTTCCGCGATAAGAATCGTTGATGACTCGGCCACCCGAGTTGTCACACGCGGGCTCTTCATACCGTTTTCAGGGCCGTTCCCTGGTGGGCCTCGTGGAATGGACTCAATGAACACGTATTTTGACGAGAGTACAGACTACGCCTTGACGTGGTACCAAGGCGGGAGTATACCGGCACTTTACCATCATGGATTTGATGCAGACAGGTTAGTGAACGGAAAGACTGTTCGTGGTTATGGGTTGACACCCGTAGGTCGCGCCCCGGTATCGGAAATCGAGGTAAATGAGGATGGTCTCTGGGGCAAGTGTCAGATAGAGAAATCGGCTCAGTACTTCGACCAGATCATGGAACTACTCGATGCCGAGCACGATGGCAAGGATAGCCGCCTATTCCACTCGACTGGCTCCGTCGGGCATCAAGTCCGCTGCGACGCAAGCACAGGCCACATGACTCAATGGCCTATCGTCGAAGTCTCGTATACCCCCTCCCCAGCCAATTTGTACGCAAAGATCGGAATTCACGACGTTCGTTCCGCATGTCGCGCCGCCGGTCTTGATGACCTGGCCATCCTCAACGACAGCGAGTATGTCCAAGACGATTCCACACTGTGGATCCGCGCGACCCTCAACCAGGAGCAGAAGGACGCCCTGCCAGATAGCGATTTCGCCTACATCTCGTCTGATGGCGAGCGCCACCTCATTATGAACGATGCGGGGCACTGTCAGGCGGCAATGGGGCGCTTCAACCAGCAAGAGTTCGAGTCTGAGGCTGCGGCTAAGAGCGCGTGGTCCAAACTACTTGCCCGTGCCAATAAGTTAGGCATGAAAGTCTCGGACGAGACAATGCCGACCCCGAAGATCATGGCTGCAAAGTCGGCTGATGTGTCGCCCGCCCGTGACGCCATGGACACGGTCAGTGAGGGTATAGACACTGCTGGCGGAAACCTAGTAGACGAAAAGAAGAAGAAAAAGAAGATCCTCGGCAAAGAACCTGCTCCAGAGACACTGCCTGCCCCAAACCCCGAGGTGATGCCCGCCTCAAAATCGGCGACCATTGAACTTCCAGAAACGCCGGAGAGCGCGCCTGAGGTAACTGACGCACTAATAGATGAGGCTTCCCGCGCAACCGGAGTCCCCGCAGAAGTAATAGCCTCCATTGCCGAACAGGAAGTTCGCGCCACCATTATTGCCCCCAAGAAGGGGCAAACCCAGAACGTAAACCTAGAGTCCTCCATAGAAGACATCAAAGACGACATAGAGGATCAACTAAATCCCGACGAGGGGTCGTTCCTCCCTGCCGCCCAGACCTACAAAGTCATGTTCATGTTCCCGGACAGTGCAACGTCTGGGTACTGCATCGTCAAGAGTTTCGTCTATCCCGATTGGGAGGATGCGACGTGGCTGAAGTTCCCTTACAGCCTTGACGAGAACTCCGAGCCGGTCCTTGACGTTCCTTCTCAATTAGAACAAACGTTCGTACCCGCTCGAAGTCATGAATCAGCATTGCCACTCACACTCGATGCCCAGCGACTTACCCGCAACGCCGAGGCACTCTCTCAGCGCACGAAAGACCTGAAAGAGCGCAGGGCGACAGAGAACCGATCCATCTCAGAAGTAAACCGGAACCGCGTAGCGGAAGCGACCGCGAGTCTCCGAACGGCGGCTGACGGACTCGATGAACTGCTCGTCGTAGAGGAGCCGGAAGCGAAAGATTCCGTGCCCAGCCCTAGTGTGCGAATCAAGTTGCTCGACCTAGCATCGCAATTCGAAAACCTCACATAACGGAGACCACAATGGACTTCAGTAACCTCAAAGCGTCCTCGGAGACCAAGGACCTGCAAGAGGGTTTTAAGGGCTGCCTAGCGCGTGCCCACGAACTCGACGGCAAGCCCGATCGTTCCGAAGACGAGAACACCGAACTCGAGACCGCAGTCCGCACCGCCGAGGACATCACTGGATGGCTCAAGGGCAAGAGTCGGATTACGAATCTCGACAAACTCGCGCAGGAGACTTCCGGTGCGCCCGTCATGGCCGATCCCAATGCCGGTGCTGCCAAGACGCTCTCGATGCGCCGCTCCTACAAGGGCGAGGTTCCGCTTCTCGATGAGATTAGCGAGAAATACGGCGAGGGCGATTTCGAATCCGCCTTCCGCTCCAAGGTTGGAACCGACGAGTATCGCGACGCCTTCAAGACCGTGATCCGCGCCACCCCCGGCGCTGCTCACACCCCGGCTGTCCGCGACGCGCTCGACACGCTTTCGGTTGGTATCGACAAGGCCGGCGGGAACCTCGTTCCCGAGGACCTGTACGACATCATCATCGGCAAAAAGCCTGCTCCGACGCGGGTCTCGGGTGCCGTCACTCAGTTGACAACCTCCCGTGACGTACTTACCATCCCGCGATGGAAGTATGACGCCGACGACATCTGGACCACCCCGATTCGTCCCGTGTGGGTCCAGGAAGGTTCTGAGGAAATGGATTCCGCCGCTTCTCGCACGACCCGTGCTGATGTCGGAAAGGAATCTATCTACATGTTCACCGCCATGATGAGCCTGCTCGTCACCCTCGAAATGGTCGAGGATTCGGGCTTCCCGATCATGGAGTACATGGCTCAGCAGTTCAACGAGGCCATTAACCTATCTAAGGATCAGGTGATCCTCACTGGTGACGGTCGCAAGCAGCCGACAGGTATCCTCACCGCCCAGAAGGCGAACGAGAGCCTGATGTCCTACACCTCCAGCGGTGTGGCCGGTGCCCTCGCCGCTGATTCAATAAAGAAGGTGATGTTCAGCCTGCCAGAGCAGTACGAAGACTCAGCTTCCTGGGTCATGAACAAAAAGTCCGGCGCCTACAACGTCGATACGTTGAAGGATCAGAACGACCGATACCTGTGGAATACGGGTATCACCACTGACGGTCTGGCCACCGGTGGGTATAAGAACCGACCGCTGCTCGGCTATCCCGTCATATACAGCGCGTTCATGCCTGACGTACCCGCCAGCGGAACCTCGGACTTCCCGATTCTGTTCGGCGACCTCAAGAGCTACTTCTTCGTCAACCGGATTGGATTCTCCATCCAGGTTCTGCGAGAGAAGTATGCCGAGCAAGGCCTCATCTGTCTGCTTGGTCGCTTCCGCTGCGGCGGCAAGCTCACCATGCCGTGGATGATGAAGCCCTACCTCGTCCCTGAAGCCTAAGCCTATCCTCTCTCTGGCGGGTCAGGTTGCCTCCCCTGGCCCGCCTCCTCGACCCGGAGGCTTACTAACGACAACAGGAGTTAGCAATGGCTAACATTCACAGACTATCGGACTGGATTCAGGTGAATCTGTCCAACATACCAGTGGTTAGTGCTGCTGTTGACAACAAGGGCACTGGCGAGGTTGACATCTCTGGCTTCCGACGCACTCTCGTGATTGCCTCGGTTACCGATCCGGGTGACGACCATGTGTACTTTGTTGTGGAACACAGCGCGGATCACACTGGAGACGCCGGTTTCGCTGACAGCGACTACACTGCCGTTGTCCTACATAACCCAGCAGCCTCCGGTTTCCCGGCGGTCGTGTCGGCCACCGACAATCTTATCGGTGGCACTGGGGCTCAGACACTGTTGGTAGACCTGGACAATGCTCACCTCCAGAGGTATCTACGAGTCCATGCGACTGCCACTGATACCGGAAGTGACGCGGTCTTCGCGTCCTACATAATCCCCTACGACCCGTACGACGCTCCCGTTACCCAGCCCACGCAAGTGGCGAACATCTGGTACGGCCCGAACACCGGAACGTACACGGATAACACCCAGGAAGCAGTCACGTAAGATTTCTCTACCCTGGGACCGGGCGGGAGGCTATTCGCGGTCTCCCGCTTTCTCATGGGATCGCTAGGTAAGCCATATCGGACATGCTTACGGATAGTACTGTGCCGAATGAACAGCGGTTCGATTCCGCTCGATTCCATTTTTGACATTTCACCAAGGCCGATAACACAAGGAGCCCCCATCCATGACAGCCCCTCTACACAACATACACCCCACTCAGTTATTGGCATCAGACGGTGTCAGCGACGGAATCGCCGCTCTTGGTAGTGCGATTGCCGCTGCGGCAACCTCTGTCAACAATCAGTTCTTCCTCAACGCTGGCGCTCCCACGTCTGGTGCCTCTGGCACTCAGTTCGGAATAGCCGTCAAGGGCGCTATCCTAGTTGACACCACGAACCTTCAGGTCTACTTCAACTCGGGAACACTCGCGTCCCCTACGTGGACACCGCTAGGGGCCGGTGCGGTCAACGCACTCGGTACCAAGACTACCGCCGCAACGTTGAAGTATGGCGTCAACACGGTTACATTGACAAACGGCGATACATGCGTTCTGACTCACGCCGCAGCCGTTGTCGGCGGCAAGGAAGAACTATACGCCACTCAGTCTGCGGTGAGTTCCTATAACGGACTCATCACTCACGGTGTACTCGCGGCAGCGGGAACGCTTCCGGCAATGACATCTGGCAGCGCAAAGATCGACTGGTACGAGTACCGCTGCTCGGACGGATCGAACTGGTTCATGTCGAGTTACAAGCAAGACCTTCACTAATTTTCCTGGGGCGGGGTAATTCCCGCCCTGACCTTCTCAGGGAGAGTCTTTTATGGCCAACGTAACACACGAAGATGGCGCTACCGGGAAAACATTCCTGGATGGCGTCGATATATCTGCTGGCGGTGATGGCTCTCTGTTGGCGTCTCCCGCCATTCTAGTGGGGCTGAACGGGGTACCTCTATTTACAGGCTCAGGTATGTCCACGTCGCAGCAGCCCCAAACGTCCATACGAACAGCGATCATATCCGCAGTCAACAACTCAACGGCTACAGGCGGCTTTACATCCGGTGTTGGATCTAGTGTTGGGGTCGTATCGGACGGATACAACGGCGGACAGTATATAGAGATTGCCGCTGTGGGGACTGTGGCCGCGCAGCACGTCACTCTTCAAATAGAGGGGTCTGACAACGGGTTTACTAGCGGCGGCGTCTACTTCCCCGGCATTCAATTGATATCTTCCAACCTCGGCTCAGGCGCCGTCGGTGTGGCTACCCCCACACGCACGTCGGGCAGCATCGACTTCGTGGCTGGTAACGGTACGGTGCGATACAAGTACCAGGTACTCGACTACTACAAGTCCCTGCGGGTCACCACTACCGTTAATACGCTCGTAACTGGCGTCACAGTGAACTTCCTCGGGGTTCCTGTCTAATGACCGCCCCCACAAACTTCTGCGAGATCCTCCAGACGGTAGACGACCCCCTGTTTGATCCTCAGGTGGTTCCAGTGTCTGTTGTCTCCACCGTGGCCCCGCTGTTCGTCAATAAGGACGGCACTTGGGTGGAAGTCCTAAAGAGCGCAGCTAACATCAACACCCAATCCGATGGAACGGTAACCGTGAATCTTCCGTACCCGACTATATGCTACAGCCCGTCGGTTGGAACCATTGAGTGGAAGTGGACTACGGACGGCTTCACATTTCAAGGTGAAGCACCAACCGTTCCTGGACCACTCACCCTCAAAGACCTAGTATCCGATTATTCCTGGACGGTGACTTAAGCATTGTTAAATTTCTGCGAGATCACCCAGCCCGTAGCTAATGCCCTATTCGAGGCGCAGGTTGGGCAAGAGGTGCAGATTCGTGCTACTAAGGACCCACTGTGGGTCAGTGGCGTGGAGTGGACCGATGTCTGGGCAGAAATTCTCAACAGAGTTGGCGTCAAGAGTACTGGTAGCGACGGATCGGTAAGTTTCTTTCTCCCATACCCCACAACCTGTTGGCCGAGTGACACCCAGTGGCAGTGGTATACCTCAGACGGATTCCTCCTGCAAGGAGTAGTACCTGAAGTCCCAGGCCCACTGACTCTCGTTGACCTTCTGGTTGACTATGGGTGGGGTCTTGGAAATGCGACTGACGTCTCGCTGGCGGTAATCGGTATCAACTGGCGAGGGGACTGGTCTTCTACCACGGCCTACGCGATCAATGACGCGGTAGGGTACTCCGGTTCGTCGTATGTCGCGATTCAGGCGGGAACAGACAACCTGCCGACTGATCCCGCGTACTGGTCCCTGTTAGCTCAGGCGGGGGCCGGGCAGCTATCTCCTTCGTCTATCGCAGGGCCACCCCCCACGGGCTTTCATGCTGCGGGCGAACTGAACCTCGATGTCAACGTCGTTCTGTGGCAATGCACGACTTCGGGTACGGGCACAGCGGCGCGGTGGAAGCGGCTGACGCTTCGCGATCTCTATCTCGATGACTATTTCGCCCGGTACAGCATCACATCTCCGTCCACCCAGGACTGCACGCAGGCCGAACTGGACATGTTACAGGACGCTTATGCTGCTGGCGGCGCTATCTGCCACTATCCAAGCGGCCCCACTCTAACGTTGCAGGCCAACGGCCAGACCTATATCCCGCACTCAAATGGCCCCGGTGCTCTTGGTACGAATACAGGTAACAGGTCCGGAGGCACGCAGCCGGTAATTATCCTCACTGGCCCTGGTCGAGCCATGAATATCCACGGGGTCAACACGACCGGGGCCTTCATCGACCGCAGATTCGATGGCACACACAACTCGTGGCCGAACGATATCGCCTGTGCGCCTGGGGCCCATATGGTCACTGGACTCGGCCAGGGCGCAGTCACCGTCAACGCGGGTAACGGCTGGCTCGGGGCAAATCTGGCCGGGGCTGGTCCCGACTATACGGGCTGGAGTGGCTACGTCACCGGGCTTCCGCCAAGCACGTCGCTCGGCGTCTACGTCAACGGTTCGGGCGCATTCGTACAGACGGAAACGCCGCTGGGCTACTTCGCGTCTACCTACCCCGTTGGCGGGTATACGGCGGGCACAAATACGCTGACCATTGGTCCTCCAGTCGGCACGCTCGTTACCCTGTCGGCGACCGGCAAGACCAATATGACGGGCACCGTGCAGTCGCAGAGCGGATCTGGCGTGGTGCTCGATACCTCGATCCCCTCCGGCTACACAACTATGTCTTGGGCGGCATCGGGAATCGACCCCTCATATTCGTTGGGCGTCACTTCGAGTGGTAGCACGATCGTCGTCATGGCGGCGGTGAATATCACGCTCAACCAGTACGTGACGCTCCAAGGCGACGGACTGTCGTCTCTTGTGGTTCAGGTGACGGCTATCACCTCGGCCCCGACATACACGCTGAGCGCCCATGTTCCCGCGGGCTACACAAACATCTGTTACGCCGGTACGTCGGCGTGGCCGATGAAGAGTAACGGCACGGTTAAGGTCGCGCAGGCGATGCGGGTGGCAAGAATCCACACCAATGTCTGGGGCGTCATCGACTACCTGAGTGAGGAACATCCCGAACTAGCCGCTTTTGATACTCGTGGCTCCGGTCATCTCATCATTGATTCCGGCCTTACGATGGGTTGCCTGGACACCACTCGAACCTGGCCTACAAGCCAGATGACACACATTTTCTCGCTCGCAACCATCGTCACCATTAGGGATATTTCTCTGCGGGGCGCGACGGCAGCGAGCGCGATGCGCCCTGGTCAGGCAAACGGCATCCGATTAGGGGGCTTTCACAGTCTCGGCAATCTCAACGACGGGACGCACGCTGCCGCGGCCTTTGGTGGCTACGGGTCAAGCGTTGATGGCCTCGAAGCCGACAACATGAAGCGCATATTGCACTTCGGCATCAACGCCAACTCGATCCCTGTGCGCGGTATCGCTAGTCAGGGTAGCTCTGGTGCGCCACGCACGCAGGCCCTCATCGACTGCCCCTACGGCGATAACAACTCCATCGAGGCGTCGTGGAGCGAGTTCTTCGATATTGGCCACTGGGCCCTATCGTTCGGCCAGGATTGTCTGCGAAACATGGTGCATGGCGTCAGCCTGTGGGACGGCGATATCGCACCGACCGCCGGGGGGCTAAACTACGCCATCGGTTCTACTGTGGTCTACCCAACCACCACGGGTGGCAACACTCGCAACATCGCGGGGTACGTTGGGCAGCAGGTCGGTTGTGGCTACGGCACAACCGACCTGTGGGAATCCATCACCATCGGGACAATTACCGGGTTCTCTACCGCCAATGCTCCGACGATCACCGCACAGTCCATTAGCGGTCTTAGTACCACCCTGACCCTATTGGGCTTTGCTACGGACTTTTCGACGGGCCAGTCAGTCATCGTGGGCACCACCCACGCGATCAACCCCTACGCTACGGATGCCTTGTCTGTGGTCCTGACGGGCGGTGCGGTAGCCCCGATCCAGGCCGGGACATCCTGTGTGCTCGCCGGGTCATCGACGGGCGTACCGATTCGAGTCTTGGTCGATCACGTATCAGGGGACACCGTGTACTTTACCGGCCCGGTTGGGGTCGCGGGGCACACCACACTGTCCTACCAGGACGGCGGGCAGATAACGGCCATCAATAGCGGCCTGAATCAACTCACCATCGGCCAGCCGTTCATCAACAATCACGCAGCTGCTGGAAGTGGCGGCGATCAGGTCTACGTGGTGGGCGGGACGTACAATAGCTTCGTCGCGACACTCGGCTACGATCCCGGTATCTCATTTCCCGGCACGGTGCTGGCACCAAGCACAACGACGCGCTACTTCCACTTTGCTGCTGCACTCCAGCGAAATATGGGCGTCTATCTAGCATCGGGCTCGGCACACAACGTCATCAGGGACAATCAGTTGACGGGCCTGGGCGTCGTTGATATGAACGGCACGGCCAGCACCAACGAGATAGACAACCCCGGCTATCCGAGCTGGTCCGCGACCACCAAGTATTTCTCCCAGAACGTCAATGTGACGGGCACGCACACTGCCGGGATCGTCGCCACGCCGAGTGTCACGGGCGTCAATGGTGGCAACCTATCGCTTGGGCAGGGTTTATACAACATCTCGAATCCGCCTGGATACGTCGATCAAGCGTTGGTCACCTTCGGTGCGGGTTCATCAGGGACGTTTCGGTCTGCCGGGGGATACGGCTTTGAATATGACTACGGAATCGGCACGCCTTCGATCGCCAGCATAACGCGCACAGCTGCTACGGGCTGGAACCTGGTGCTCGCTCCGGCATCCGACAACGCCAGTGCCACGATGACACAGATTCCCCTCAACAACGCCAACATCGCTTTTGTTTCAATCTACGCCTATTCGGTGAGTGTGAACCGTCGCATCGGCATCGTGCCCGTCACCTATAGCGGTACTAGTTGGACGGCGGGCGCAGTGCTCTACGACTCCGGGCAGACGGCGACCATAGTCCCGACTATCACCGGGCTGGGGCTCGCCTCACAGCTCTCGGTGGTCATCAGCGGCCCGGAAGTTGGGACGGGCGGCGCACTACGTTTGACCACGAATGCAACCGGCGCGGGTTATGTCTCCATCTTTTCAGGGCCAATCGAGGTAGCACGAGGCGATAGTGTCGGACTGCGCATCATCTCAGCACCTTCGTATAGCAGCAACTCTGCCGCGACGGCGGCAGGACTCGCCGTCGGGACCATGTACCGCAACGGCGACAACCTTATGATCGTACACTGAAACTTCATTGGAGTTATTTATGCCTCTTTGGCGCGGCCTCAGCTACATAGGATTTGACAAGTACCTCAGGCGAATCACCCTGCCGAATATCAATGGCGTCCCGCCAACGCTCCAGTTGGGGCCAGGTGCCGTGCCGAACTCGGGGACGTGGACGCAAGACCCATACGGAGCGCCCTCCGTCACGATGGTCAGCGGTTCAACTCTCACCGCTGGTCAGTGGGTATACGTTGCTTACACCTACGTCACCGCAGCCGGGGAGTCCCGTCTATCTCCGCCTACGCTGGCGCAGTGTACCGCCAGCGCCAACGGTAACATCCAAGTCAATCAGATCACGGTGTCCGTCGGTTCCCCAGGATCTAATGCGAGCGTTCTGAGCATCAATGTCTATGCCAGCGCTGCTGTCAACCCGACAGGGGCAACGGCCGTCGCGGAAGCGTCCTACTACCTCGTGGGGAATGTAGCTCTATCGGGCACTACCACGGCCAGTCCTGCCACAACCATCAGCGCGTTGCCAACTACCACTAATCCGCCGACAGCGAATACTACGGGCGCAGTTTTGGCACAGAACCCAACGGCCTCCTATGCAACGGGCAGTACCGACGCCGACGGTAATATAGTCGTCAAGACGGCCACGACGGGGACACAAACGGCTGCGACTGCTTCCTTCGTGCAGCATACCTGCGCGAATGCATACGCTGCCTCCTTTTTCCCTATGGTTTGCCCCGATAGCACCGCGAACACTCGCGGTATAGGGATCTACGGGTCCAATTCAAACACCCAAAAATTGATCGTCGGCAATGCAACGGCCTTAACGGCGAACTCCACCTATAGCTTCTACTACAAGATCACCGGGCGGTAAATCGCTCCGCTAGGTCCTGCAGCGCCTCGCAGAGGCTCGGCCACAAGCCCTGGTTTATAAGGAGTCTTCATGCCCTATTGGATAGCAGGTTCGGGCTCGTGGACTGACGTTACCCATTGGTCGGCTACGAGCGGTGGGGTCGCAGGCACTGTAAGTCCAACCGCCGCAGATGTGGCCGTGGTAGACGGCGACTCTGGGACTGCGCCAACCATAACATTTAGCGGTACATGCGCTTGTCTTGGCCTGAACACGACAGCCGCCCCGGCTAGCTCCGTTCTCGTAGGGGCGTCGGGCGCCACGCTGTCCGTTGGTAGTTCGGGACTTACCATCGGAGACAACGTTTCTGTTTCTGCCGCAACGCGCGCAGCCATCTTTGAATCTCTAGCGCCGTCAGATCGCACTGTTGCCACCCCCAAGGGGTACACCGCCGAAGACCTCGTTAGGATGACGCTCGGTATTCCTGGAGAATTCACTGAGTCTGAACTGGCCTTCGAACAAGAACAGGAACTCGCCGCTGAGGACTTCATCGACAAGCGCACGGCCCGTCCTTACGGCGTCACGCCAGTCATCGGGGAACAGTACATCCTTGACGACACTAAACTGCTGCTACGCTACCCTCCCGTTGCCTCAGTGGAGCACATATATATCCGAGAAACTTATCCTGGAGCAGCGTGGAGCGAACTAGTCGCCACTACATTTGATGGCGACGGAAACCCAACAAACGAGGGCGACTACGAACTGATCTACCCCCACACGGGTGAAGTGCAGTTCGGGTCTGCTATCGCGGGTTCTGAGATGGACTACCCATCGGACCTAATTGACATCGGGGACATGATCCGCACGGGTGCGCGTCGCCTCAAAATCGATTACACGCCCAACATCCCCATTCCCGGAAACATCACACGCGCGGCCACTATGTTTGTAGCCTGGAGTTTGTACTCACACTTCAAGCCTGAGCGATGTGGAGTGGTATCGGCCCAGTTGACTACCGGAGTAGCCTTGACCTACGTCCCGGAGTTGATGTGCAACATACCGCAGGGGATTCTAGATTTAATCGACTACCGCATGCCGATTTGGGCCTAATCCATGGCGCTTACTGACGACGATGAGGGTCACCGAGCCTTCGCTGAGTTGATGACCACGATGTCGATGCCAGACACGTCCACTAACTCCCGGACGGGTGAGGCGCTGCCGTGCTTTGTGCATATGCCGAGAAGTTCTATGATGCCAGATATCCCCCGGTACTTGGGGCTCGTGATATGGGAGATAGAATTCCCTCTTACGGACCCCAACACTGGACTAGAAACCGTAGTGAAGTCTGGGGATGTGGTAACTATTCCCGGCAAGGGTACATATTACATCAATCACGACCTGTACCCAACCTCCCTCGATACCAGTGCCACCGTAGCGGGAATCCAGCAGACCTATGCTGACGGCATTTCCACACTCCCCACAAACCAAACGATGTCATTCAAGATGAAGCGCGAGCGCATACCCGACGTTCCCACTGATTTTGGCGGTAGCGTAACCTACCCTGATTGGACTGCGTACTGGGCGGTTCACGATCCCGGTGTTGATCATACGGGAGACTTCGAGATTATTAACGCTCCGGTCTACGTAACGTCACAGGCGGGTCAACTAGAACCCACACAAGGCATGGTTAGTTACGGGTTCAGGATCGTCGTTCAGGCCAACACCAACTATACGGTAGCCGATAGAAACGGACAGAACATAATTCGAACCGGCGACACCGTGCTATGGGATGGCCTGAAGAACGGCAAGGACACCGTGTCCCGCATAGATCGTACATACCAGCCACTTGACAGATTGCAGATTATGATTGCGGCAGCAGGTGTGGCAAGCTAATGCCAGTTACCCAAACCGAAACTATCGCTGGCGCTGCAATACACAACCCCAAGACGTCCGTAAGTTTCGGTATTACTGAGGCGTCATTCAATCGTCTGCGCGGCCTAGGTCAGCAGGTCATAAAGACCGACTCATACGCACTTGAGGCTACGGCGGTGATGGTGCGTGAGTACGCTCAGGCTCTCGCCAAGGTATTAAAGGAAGAGTTTATCCTAGGCGGACACAACAAACAAACAGCCTGGCACGGCGGGGAGGAACCGGATCCCAACTATGTCCATACCGTTGATACGATCAAGGTTTCCTCGGGTCCGATGTGGGCTGAAGTCAAAATGGGCGGGGGAAGTTTTTACATAGAGTCGGGTACCGTTGGTCACCAGTTGACCCCTGGATCCGCCACACCCAACGTAGCCGCAACCAATGGAGCGTGGACGGGTGTTCACTCGCTGTTCACATCAAGCCCTAATGCCCTCCACTGGCAGGACAACGGCACTGACTACTACTCGGCGGGACATTTTGTAAGCGGTCTCGAGTCCGACCCGTTTGTTGAGCGCGCTATAGGGGGAGCCAATCTCGCCCCACTCATGGCGCATCTGGCCAACTATACGTGGATGAACACGTTCAAGGGGCAGCGCGCCGACTTCGTAGCCGCTTAATAACTATCTTCCGTATACCTAGGAGTATACGCATAGGGGTTTATGTGACGACCTATGTTTTGGACAGACCCTGTCCTGACCTTATAGCCCAAAGTATCCACAACATCAACACCGCCAATCTACCTGTAGATCCCGAGGCGGACCCGTTAGTTCCACAGATAGTTTTCGCGGGAGACTCCCTCTATGAAATGCCAATTGGCAACGCACTCACTGAATCGTGGCCATATCTCGTAACGAAGTCAGCGCGGTTGGTGGGATACGCGCAGGGAGGAAAACTGGTCTCCCCGATAGACCCTGAACTGCCGACTCACAGCGAACCCGTCTGGGACGTGGACTGCTACGTAATATGGCCAACCAACGCCGATGAATCGACTGAGAGTCACTACGCAGACGTAGAGAACGCTCGCGTGGTGTTCATGCAGGTCTGGGGTAAATACCGAAATCTTGACACCCAGAGTGCCCTGTGGGTTGCCGCTGGTATCAACACCCCACCATCCCCATGGCGCTTACAGGTTATGGGTTACGACCGACACTATCTGAACTTTGAGGGACGAGAAGAACCCTTCATATCCCTGTATTTTTGCATCCGTGTTACCGAAATGCTCGCCCACTTACCGGAGTAACCATAAATGACCCAAGAACAAGACGCCGAACTAGCGAAATCCAAAGAAGACGCCGCGAAGGCCGCTGTGGCTGAAGTCGTAAGGGCCAAGGCAGATGCAGACAAGGCTCAGGCCGATGCCGCGAAGGCGCAAGCGGAAGCGGATGCCAAGGCTGAGGCTAAGGCCGATGAAGCCGAGACATGGGAGTCCACATGGATTAAGGGATTTCTCAAGCGAGTCACAAATTCTCCGAAGGCGGATACCGCCCCGGACAAAACCAAAGCCGCTAAGGAGTAATTGAATGACCGATGAAGTTTACCGCGTAGATGCCAACAGTGTCGTTCCCCCAGGTCGAGAAGCGGTGGTCACCACGATTGAAGATACGTGGGGACAGGTTCCGCTTAGTGGCGGAGTGGCTGATCCAGCCAACTGCGTCATGGAGTGGATGGACACCTTTACCGTTACCGAAACTCGCAATATCGTTGACGTTACTCCTAAGGTTGGAGTTCCATCCGGTGTTGCTGATCGGGTAGAGACCTCTCACTACAGCACCGTGGCAGCAGCCTTTCCATGGCGCCTGGCCGCCGACGCTGGCGGGACGAACATCAGTGCTGGTCCTCGCACCCTAGCTGGAATCATAGGATCAAACTCCTCCGGTTCCACTTACACTCCGGGTTCTGTTGGCTCCCTCAAGAGCCACGTCTTAGTTCCCGGAATCAAGAGCCAGCGTCTAAACACTCAATCAGCCTGGCACAAACTGGGCGGCTACTGGAAGGACGAGGGCGGAGTCAGCGACTCCCAGACTGAACTCGTATCGGCACTAACCCCAATGTCATTGAAGTTTACGTGGACCAATGCCCTGCTTCAGTGCGATGCCAGTTACGACGCTCTGTTCCCCGTCACTGCTGACGATGGAGCGCAATACACCGAAGTCGCGACGTTAGCCGCTATCAACAAGATTGGCGGTGTTGGCGGCCCAAGCTTCATGGTTACCCGAGGCATGGAGATCATGTACTCCATCCCTGACGGAACCGGAACGGCAATGAGCGTCCCCATTACGGGCGGCGACCTGACCCTAACCAGGACCTCTAAGCAGGTGTACGCGAAGTTGGCTAACAGCCTAGTTTCTACGCCTATAATCCCCGCTGCACCGACCGCAGCGACAGCCACAACGGGAGGACACCTAGCGAACGGTTCGTACGTCTACCAGTGCGCATATCTCATCGTCCCTGCCGATCCTACCCAGACATACCTTACTCAGCTCAGCGCCCCCGTTACCCAAGCAGCGTCTAGTACCGGTGCTGTTGCTGTAAATACCCTAACGGCGGGTGACTCCACCCTACCAGTAACCAGCACCGCCGTGTACTGGTACCGAATGGACGATGCGGGCAATACGCCTCGCCTTATCGGTGTTGTGGCTAGTACTGATTCGTCTCCGAAGCAGTTCATTGACGACGGCACCTACAAACTGGCTGGCGCCTACATCGGTGCCGGATCTCCTGGCGACCACCTGAACCCCCTCGACCTCGAGGCTGGGATTCTCACCGTGGCCGGGACATTCACCGTCCTGTTCACTGGCGCTCACGCCGGAACTCCTTACGCAGAGTATCGCTACTTCGCAGAACTCGGCAGTTCGGCAAACACTCACCACGTAAAGTGGTCAGACCGCAACGGCTACTCCACGGAGTTCGAGATGTACCCGATCGTCATCGATCCCTACGCCCAAAACGAGACCCCCGAAGGCCTTGAGGCCACCATCACATGGACCGCTCACTATGCGGCCAAGGCCCTGATGGCCGACACGCCGACACTCTCGATCTTCAAGGCGACCCTCATAAACAATCTCACAAGTTCGCTTTGTCACTAGTCGTATACCAATAGGTATACGACTATAAGGCTTCAGGAGACTGTGCCTTTATCAAAACAGTCTCCAGTTGAACTAACGATTGGAGAGAAGGAATGGCCGTAACTCAGGCCGAGACCATCGGCAATTTCGAGTTCGTATTTCCATCGTCGCAAGCAGAGTGCGATGAAGGAAAAATAACACCAGAACAACGCAAGCGTTGCTGGGGGCTCGATTGGATGCCCTACACCGAGATAGCGCGCGTCGGATCGATAGCCGTATTTGGAGAACCCGGCAATCGACACTCTCAGGGAGAAGGCGGGTTGCCGATTGACGACATCATGGTCAACATGCACACCCTGTTGCGCTGGCTCGCTCAACCCACAACGGACTGGAACCTGACCGACACGCGCGGACAGAGGATTCCCCTGACCGAGGAGACGCTGAACACTCCGGGTCTAATCAACCAAAACGACCTATCGGAATTTGCGCAGGCGGTTGGCCCGCGTTTTTTCTACGGGATTCGGATGGAACTTCTCCCGAAAATAGAAGACTCAGAGAATCCCGACTCCGATTCATCGAATGGTACGCCCGAAAGCGAGAAGGACCCGAGCAGCCCGGAGGAAAACTCTACGATGAAGACGGAAACCTCGCCAAGGAAACCGAGGAAGACCCTCCAGACATCCAAGGAGACTACTGGTTAGACCTCGCTCTGTCCTGGGACGAGACGGGGAGTATGCCGATGGCGGGCGGTTTTGGCGACCAACCGTCGATCTGCGCCGGGCTGTATCGCGAGATAAAGGCCCGTAAGGCGCACTGGCAGAACATCCGCATGGCAAAAGAGTCGGCGGAACTCGAAGCGCAAAAAAGGAGAAATGGCGGACGCTAATCGTGCGTCCGTCTTTCTTTATTTAAGGAAGTAACAAATGGCGGAATTTGCTGCCCCCGGAACCACTGCGGACTTCACCAAGGAAGTCCGTATTGACGTATTAGGCACGTACGCCGGAGGCATAGGGCAGAAGATGGCCCGTGACCTCGGCGTAGCTGAAACGTCTATGGGGCGGTTCCGCAGTGCGACTGCTGACCTCGCGCTCGGTATCGGCGGGGCAATAATCGCTACCACGGCGTACGGCACCAAGCAGGCCGTGCAACTTGAACAGGCGCAGGCCTCTGTTGAAGCCAAGTTCCGCATGTCCAAGAAGCAGGTTTCGGACTACACAAGTTGGATTCAGAAGAACAACGAAAAACTACTTCAGTCCCAGAAGGACATGTGGTCTTCCCTTGGCGTTGTGATTGCCGCAGGATACGGGCAGGGCACCACTAAGCTGATCGAGTCAGGTGCCGCTAAGTTGACGGCGGTATTCGGGGGTGACCTGAAGAACAACACCATTACCGCCGTCTCCTTGATCAAGGCCTATAACATACAGACCGCCCAGATACCAAAGACCTTCGACCTGATAAATCAGGCGGCGATCATGTCAGGCAAGGGTCTCGGCATGTACTCCAGTTACCTGGGCAAGATCCTGATGGTCGCGGCCAGCGCGAAGATTCCACTGAACGACATGCTGACCACGGTCGCAGACATTACCCATATGCTCCCTGGTGCTGGTGGTGGCCGTGCCATTCAGACTTTGTCGTCGATGATTGCCAATTCAACTAATCCCACTACGACCGTCATTAAGGCGGTCGAGGGCCAGACGGGTAACGCCCAGATGACGGCCTCGCAAGTTACCAACTGGCTGAGTGCCAATCTCGGTATTGATTTTGGCAAGTACGGTATCCACCAAACGCTTCAGAACCTACTGACAGTCTATCAGGCCAACCCCACAATGGGTCGTGCATTGATTGGGGGCGCCCAGAACATCGCCATGATAAAGACCATGGCGTCCGCCCCACAGATGGACCTCAACAAGGCTAAAACCCTCAACCAGTCCTATCACGCGATAGAGAATACGTCTTATAACCAGTTGAAGCGGCTTGGCATCAAGTTTCAGGACATGTCTATCCAACTCGGGGAGGTAATGATCCCCGTGCTGAATCAGTTTGCGGGCGCTGCCTCCGGGGCCATAGACAAATTAGATCAGGCAATAAAAATATTTGGCCCCAAGGCGGTGATTGGGGCTGGCGTCGGCGCACTTGGCGTTGGCGCGCTGTTGAAGTATGGCCTCACCCCCTTCCTGAACAACAGGGCCATAAAGAGCGCGCTAGGAAGTGTAGTAAGCCATACGACTGCCACCATGAATGTTGAGGCGGCGGTAGTTAACATTACCGGCCCAGGCGCTGCTGCCGCAGGGGGAGAGTCTGCTGCGACTACAGGGCTTGTCGATAAATTCGGTAACCCAATTGCAGGTGGAGCATATGGTGCCGCTGGGGCGGGCGCCGCTAGTGCCGGCGCTGGTGCCGGTGCAGGCACTGCTGCTGGGGCCGCTGGTGCAGAGGGGGCGGGAACTGCTGCTGCTGGGACCGCTGCTGGTATAGGAGTGCTGCCCGCCATAGCTATAGCTTTGTCGGGCATGGTGGGCGCTACAGGGCTTATGGGGCTCGGCACGCTCCAGGCTAGCAAGAATCCGCTTGCACATTGGGGTGGACTGCTAGGGAATCTAAGTCTTATGCCGATATTAGGCCCACTTGGCGTCATCAACGCTGGCCTAGCGAGCATAAACCCCATGGGGGCGTTTGGTAAGGGCGGGAAAAGCCCAATGGGTAACCTGTTGGGTGGTGCGGGCAGCAAGATAGGTGGACCACTGGGTGGACTCGGCCACATGTTGGATACCGCCAGTTTTGGTTCCCTGTTCTTAGGGCATGTCGACTCAGGGGGTAATAGTTGGGTTTCTAGACTACGTAACGTACTGGGAAGCGCCAAGAAGGCGTTCACCAATTTCCTGGGGAACCTCGGTAGTCTCAAGGATGATGCTTCATCCAAGGCGTCTAACCTGTGGAACGCTATCGCCAAGCCGTTCAAGGGCAACCTTAAAAATGTTCCTGGATGGGGGCTTTCCCTGGTAAAGAACCTCGCGATCGGATTGGCCGATGTAGCAGGCGTTGGGGGCGTTGTTACCTCGGCTATGAACATATGGCATGACGTATGGCTTAAGATCGGTGCAAGGGTTACAGATGCTGCCGGGTGGGGCCTAGGCGTCGCTAAACAACTGGCAGTGGGACTCGCGGATGTTTCGGGCATTTCCGCCGTAATAGACTCCGCCAAGGGTATCTGGCACAACATATGGATTAATACTGGAGGCAAGGCTGGCGACGCCATAGGGTGGGGTAAGACTATTGCCGGCAACATGGCTGGCGGCATTGTTAATAACTTAGACAAAATCGGCAAAGCCAGTCATGACGCTTACCATACAATCCACATCAAGGACTACGCAGATCGAGGCAAGTCAGCAGGCGAAGCTGTGGCCGAGGGCGTAGCTAACGGTATAACCAGCAAGCAAGGCCTAATCAACGCCGCCCTGGGCAGCAGCCTCAGTGTTGGAAAGTTCACTGGATTCGGGACTACTCCCGGCACGGGCGGCCCGTCAGACGTGTTGAAAGCCTTCATTAACTACACTAACAAATTTGACCACATTGACGAGCAATGCACGGCTTTGGCCACAAAATGGCTGCAAAAGATAGGTAAGCAGGTGCCGAACGCACAGTATGCTTATCAATGGTCCAGTAGCCAATACTTCAAGCAAATAATGCCCAGCAACTTCAACGGCCCGCTCTCGGGGAACGAGGTCAGAGGCTACAAGGGTGTAAATCCCGGCGATGTGCTGGTGTGGAAACCGAATGACTCGGCCACCCAAACGGGTGTCGCGGGGCATGTGGACATCTTCTACAAGTTTGGCCGCAAGAATGGCCAGTTAGGATTTTGGACGTACGACGCGAACTGGGGACCTGGCTCCAACGAGGGCGCAGGCACGGCGCCGCAACTCACATGGCACCCGATCGCGAACTTGCAGAATGACATCTCTGGGTACTTAAACACCCCGTCATCATCCGCATCCAGCATTGGAAATGTAACCGCTGCCGGATCTACGGGCAGCTTCCCAGGCAACGTGCCGTCCAGTGCCATGAAATATGCGGCTTCCTTTGCGGCAGCCTCCAAGAAGTACGGCATCCCCATTAACGTACTGCTGGACATCGCGTCGCACGAATCCTCCATGTTCACAAACATAGGTACTTCGGCCATGGGCGGCATATCGGGTCCAGGCTCTTCCAATCTGGGATACAATCCCAACTCTGCTGCGAGCATACGTGACCAGATTATGTATTCGGCGAAACTGCTGTCTGGGTACAAGGGCACTTGGGCCCAGCGTCTGTCCATGTACAACGTAGGGTCTCCAACTGGAGGTTACACGGGTGGCCCGTATGGATACGGCAGCAACAACGGCAGCAACAACGGCAGTAGCGGACCATCCCAATCTCAGATTAATAATGCCGCCAAGAATCTCGGCAGTGGAACGAGCACCAAGCTTAAGACTCCCCAGCAGGTCGCACTAGACTACTGGAAGGCCGTCATGGAGGCGGCCGCGAACGCCTACAAGGCCACAGGTCTGGCTGGCGTTAAGGTCATAGACTTCACCCCAGCCATGGTCAAACTCGACCTCAAGACCCAAGATCACCTGATATGGGCTACATGGCATGACAAACTAGCCGCCCTAAACTTGTGGTGGTCCAAACTATCCAAATCCGAACAATCCCAACAGGGATTTAAGGACATCCTATCGGTCTCAAAGACGGAGATAGGGCAGGCAGCGATAGCGCAGCGCCAAAAACTCAAGAAATCCTTGATAGACATCCCGCTTCAGAAGAAGATCGCCGACGATAAGTACATTGTTCAGACCCTGGGGTTCCAACTCAAGGGTCAGACGAAGCCGTGGGCCATGAACAAGAAGGACCAGGCGGCATGGCTCCAGCATGAGTACGATCTCCATAAGACTACTCGTCAAATGCAGGACGCCGAGGCTAAATTAGCCTGCGACCAGCACAACATAACCATGGCGATGTACAAGTCACGTATAGCTGCGGACAAGACAGAGCAGCAGACCGCTGATGAGCTATCGCGCCAAATGAAAACGCACAAGATAACTCTAGCGGGCGGAACAACCAAGGCCATCCATCAGATAGGGGTCTGTGCGGCAGCCGTCAGTGAGGCAACCAAGCCCCAGAAGAAGCAGTCGGCCAAAGACAAGGCCGCCAAGGACGCCTCGGGTGGGGTAGGAGCGCACCACCACAACCACCCTGGAAAAGATGCCGCTGGTGGTGTCGAGGGTCATCACAAAACCCACAAGTACACGCCACCAATCGGGCACGGTCAGGCAGATCAGCACGCCAAAGATACCGCCCAGCACACAAAACACACTGCTCAGGGAATTGACAAGTTGATTGCACATGCCGAACTACAGTCAAAACTCTTGTACTTCATGGCCCAGCAGGCAGCTAAGGGCAGTCGTACGGCTGAGCGAGATCTTAGTCAGTCAGCGGGCGTGCAGCAACTACTTCACGCATAGCTAGGCGGGAATACTACACACATATCCCTTAAGGGGGCTTACTTTGGCATTAACGTCATTTCGCCCTAGTTGTGGGCCGAGAGCGTCGCAAACCTATTTATTGCCTTGGTTAGAGATAATTAACTCTGGTTACAAGGTTGCCTTGCCGTTGGATAGTAACTCAGATGCCATTCAACCACTGGCGGATATGACGGGCGGTCACCGCACCTACGGCGTACTCCCCGCCCCAATGTCCTCATCGAACATAACCTGCACATTCCTGTTCGCCAACAATTGGCTCCTAGCAAACGGGTATACGCCGGACATCAATGGCTTGTGGGCGGCCAATATCGACTTTGACGAGTACTGCATCCAAGGTGGACTTGGGGTACTAGTAAACACACTCCCTCCGGGCTTTCACCATCCAAGGACGGGTAATCTCATTACCTCGGCTTGGGCATACGCCTCCTACAACGGAGAACAAGATCGCTCTGACGATTCCAATGTTCACGTGACGTGGGCTGTGACTATTGAATTCAGTGAATGGCTAGCCTGGAATCTTTCAGATGGTTCTCAGTGCACGATAGGTGGGTTGCTGTAATGGCAGACGGCGCCAATTGGGAACACTATTTGAACGGCTGGCCAATCCTCCAGGAGGGGATGTGGCATGGCTCTGGGACCTGCGTGTACACCTCTCTGTCCATGCAGTCACTCTATTGCCTCAATCACTACTGGACATCGGATTTCATTGGCGCTACCACCTGGGATCTCGGATTCACTACTGAAAGCCTTGAGTCTGCTGCTGCCTGGTATACCCGACTCGGGTATAAGCCGTCTGTATGGCAATGGCGCGGACCCAAGAATAAGAACGATTGTCAGTGGTTTCTACATCAAGCACTGGCGAACGGACACTCCGTTCTATGTGCGGTTGACTCCACGTACTTCTGGCGGCATGCAAATGAAATATCGGCCCACGAAGCCTCGATAACTCCTGGTTCCGGACACTGCGTGGTGTGCATCGGAAGTTACTACAACACCGCCCACAATAAGCGATATTTCCAGTTCGCCGAACCCGCCTTTGGGCGCATCGTATCCATATCCCTACAGGACACATGGAAAAGCATCGCCATCATGGCTGGCTGGGGTGGCTGGTATTGGCCTGAGATGCTGGAGATTAAGTTGCGTCGTCACTATCACGGGGGCATCTAATGCCCGATCCTGCTGACGATCCGACCCTACCGCCAGATACCGACGCTCAGCCACCCGCCACATTCAGCGACGGCGTGGACGCTGGCGATACTACTGACATTGATCTCTCCACGCTTGACGTCACCACGTCATCCGGGCTTCAGGTGTCGAGCACCTACTACAACTCCCCCAATTACGTTTATGACGCTAACTTTCTTCCTATAGACGACTCCGCCGGACCTCTGTCTGATCCAGATTCGTCCCAATGGTCTGCGTCGCTCACTCACTGGCCATTCTTCAGTCAACTTGCCGTAGATAAGGGCCGAGACCGCAATAAGATGTCCAACTGTGGTCCTACCTGTCTCTCGATGCAGCTCGCCTGGGTACTCGGCCACTACTACTCTCCGGAGTACCTGCTTGAGGGATGCTACGGAAGCACCTATTCGGGCGGAACGGGAGCGGTGCTGTTTGACTACTGGTACAAACGACTTGGTTTTCCCAAGGCCGTCCAGGCGCATATACAGACCACATCCCAGACATCTCTCGTCGCGTACCTAAAAAAGCAACTCACTAGTGGTTACTCTACTGTCTGTGACGTGCAGAGGTGGTGGTGGTACAAACTCGCCTACGGATACCACGAACCGGCTTCATTCAAGAAGGATGGACACGTCGTTGTCTGCATCGGCAGCTTCTGGAATACCTCTGACTCCTCAAAGCCTCTGCACCAGCGATACTTCGAGTTTGCCGATCCAGGTACTGGTCAGATGGCCACTATATCCACCTCAAATATGTGGATTGTCACATCCAAGGAACATCCTCCGATGACGTTCCCGACTAAACCAAAGCCCACCACCACCCAGGCCTTTGCTTTTGGTCAAACGCTTCGTCGCGGATATCACGCGGGGGTATAGATGTCTGAGCCAGATATGTGGATCTCCGAAGAGGGCGCTACGCCGCCTGCTGGCATGTTCGATGACATGTCCAGTGCGACAACTACCCCCTCTGGCCTAGTCGTTCCCACGTGGTCGTTTACCGACACGACGTTAGATGACGACACAGCTAGCGCCTTGGCTGCCGCAGATGATGCCATCCAGCCAGATACAAGTGCCGTCCCCGCCTCGCTGGCGGCCAGCCCCACAACCTGGAAGTATTACCTCAATGGATGGAGATTTATCGACCAGAACACAGTCGATCACGGCAGCGATGTAAATCATGTCGAGAACTGTGGGCCAACCTGTACGGCCATGATTATCTGGTACGCCTTCCATAAATTGTACTCCCCTCAACAGATACTGGCGAAAGTTCCAGGATACGGCCCGAACTATGGGGGCAACTACCCTCAACCTACCAGTTGGAATGTTCCCCAGTGGTGGTTGAACCACCTCCATATGAAGTGGCGGATGCGCGATTCAACATCCAAGAATGACATGATCTGGTGGCTGTGGCGGGCGCTGCATGGCGGAAATCCAACCATGGGACTATTCTCATTCGACGCCCCGGGTTCGGGCGGACACTTCATGGACTGCGTCGGGAGTTTCTACAACTCAGCACACGGCGTTAGATATTTCCAGTGGGCCGACCCATGGTTAGGTAAGTGCCGAACAATGAGTGCCGCGTCCAGTTACTTGTGGATGAGTAGTTGCCCATACGGAAACGGTACCGCCATTATGCTCGAGGCCCGCGCCTTCATGAATCTCAAGAGGTCGTAATATGACGGACATCACCACCGATTCGGGCCTGGTGGTTCCCGACGTATCCCTGGAATCATTTGATCCGGTCGCTGATGCGTTGGTTGGAACAGATACTAATGACGGTTACGGTCTGAGAGTTTCGGGCACCGACCTTACCCTCGATGGTCATATATTCTACCCGGTTGGTTGGAACTCGGTGGCCGCACTCTATGCCACCCCTAACTCGCTGAGTATCGAGTACCAGGCTGCCTTTGATCAGTTCACCAATACCTGCAACTCATTGGTGCAATGGGGCGCGAACATAGTTCGTCTCCAGGTGGTACAGAACGTCTTGGTGGATACGGTCGACATGGAACCGGTGATCATCGGAGACTCCACGATAACGGCACGGGAGGCTTACATTGACCTGATAAGCGGCCTCGTGGGAATCGCTGAGGGTGTAGGGCTTTGCGTCATCCTCTGCATGATGGATGAACTGCCGATACCCGCAGGATCACTCGACGACCCCAGCACGGCCCAACACTTCGGATACATTGACCACACGAATTACTATAGTGGCGGTTCATATCACTGGGTAAATACAGGCCAGACGACTGCGGCGTGGAAAGCACTTGCAGCAGCGTTCAAGAACGACCCGATGGTGATGTTCGAGTTGTTCAACGAGAGCCATTTAGGCCTCACTGGGGCCACCGATCCCATCGTGGACGCCGACTGGTCGCTGTGGCAATCCGAGAACCAGGGACTTATCGATACCATACGTGGCGTTGGCGCCCCCAACATCTGCATCGCCGGGGGGCACGACAAGGATAAGGCCTACAGCGGATGTACCTCTTCCCTATTGCTAACTGACTCGACCGGATATGGAATAGCCTACGCCGTCCACCCCTACAACTACTATTCTGGAGATCCCGCCGACTGGACCACTAACTGGGGTTGGGTGTCTGAATTTGCGCCAATGCTTGCTACCGAGTGGTATGCCACTGATAAATCCCTCATATTCACCACGACGGCTGATTTTCTGTCATTCGTGAGTGCAAACAGCATTGGGCTTTTGGCGTGGGTCTTCGATAACATTCACGACCCCACCTCTAGTGGTGACCAACTCCTGGGGCACCCCACGCGCTACGGTAATTTCATCCCTGATACTGATGATTTTTCTCAACCCTGGGAATTTCAGGCGACCCCATGCGGTACCCAGTTTATGGAGTGGATGATCGACGATATCGCGGCATTGACCTTCACCTCAACCGTGGGTGCCGATGCCAGTTCCGCAACCCTAAATTTTCCGGCTCCCGACTGGTTGGTTCCTGGCGTACAGGTGCAGTTAATTGGTGGAACTGCCGAGGTAGTTACCATCCTCACAGTTTCAGATACGGAAGTGACGTTCTAAATGCCTACCATCTACGGATCACACACCGGACTCGCGCCCCTGGGCGACGGTGTATCTGTTTCCGTTGGCGGGACGAACAAGGGCCTGAACCTTAACGGGCAGCCATTTTACCCGATAGGATGGGTGTCTACGGCGGCCCTGTACCTGAAGAACTCTCCGGTTCTCTACAGTCCCAATAATAGTGGGGACACTCAGGATCTCTCTCGCTTCTGGTACTACCAAGCTGCCTACCAGCAGTACACGGCGACCACGGGAACTGGCGGAATAAGCCCCCTCTGCGAGGGTATGGCTGACTGGCATACCAACACCGTAAGATTCCAGGTTATCCCGAGCATACTATGCGATACGGATGTTATTCCCTCTGGCGCTGATGCCGGGAAAACCTATTCAGCCGCATACATAGAACAGATCCACGCCCTGGTGACAGCCACCGAGAATGACCTCGGGGCTGTTGTTATCCTGTCGATGCAGCAGAATCTCCCTGAGCCGCTCGGGCTGCGAACGGGACCGTATGCCGGTCGTATCAGTACTATTGCTGAGGCCACGGCGAGTCCCTATTCCTACGTCAATTACGACAAGGGGAATACCCCAGCCCAGCAGGCCGTATGTACGGCAGCGTGGGCATCGCTTCTCTCTATAGACGCCACCCACAACACTGAAAAGGCGTGGCGCATCCTTGCCCCTGAGTTCTCAAGTGATCCGTACGTCATGTTCGAGATCATCAATGAACCAAATTATTCGGATTGGGGGGATTTCGCCACACCCGGAACATGGGTATATGATCACAACGCCTGTATCCAGGCTATTGGTGATGTGGGGGCAACCAATACCGTTCTCGTAGACGGACTCGCCAACTGGGCCTGTGGATTCCCACACAACAATGTCCAGGACAAGAACGGCAGGCCATTCCCGAACTTCGACTATTCGTCGATGGGTCTCGGGGCCAACGTTGTCTATTCGGTTCACCCGCAGTACGCCGGGTACATCGGCGGCATGGGCACGGACCACTACGACAAGGCATGGGGATGGCTGACTGCCAATGCCCCGGTGATGATCACCGAGTTCTACAACACCATCACCGACAGCCAGTGGTCAACCCTCAGCGGGTACATAGCATCCAAACAGGTTGGACTATTGGGGTGGGACATTGACTCCCCCAACAATCCGCATATGGTGTCGATCACCGATAAGGCGACAGGCGCCCAGATAACGGATGACACTGCCGACTACACTCAGCCCTGGAAGTTCACCACCACGTCAACGGGGACAAAGGTCCAGGCGTGGATGCAGACCTACACGTCACCACCAGTCCCGCCACCAACTCCTGATCCCACTCATCCTGGTCTCACCGTTGGTTCAGGACAGAAGATAATCCTCAACGGCAGTGAGTTTATCCCCATAGGATGGAACTCTGTCGCGGGACTATACACTCCGTCCAATCCGTATACTAGTGCGTATCCGAATACTGTCCAGTATCAGGCTTCGTACGAGCAGTTCACCATGGCGGGCAGTACCACCTGTACCCACATACAGGAGTGGGGTGCCAACACCATACGGTTCAACATCATCCAGAACATACTTACGGCTGGATCCCCCTACACCTCAGACTACATCGCTCAATTGCACCAGTTGGTTGACACCGCTCACAGTTTCGGGTGCGCGGTCATTCTCTGCATTCAGAACAACCACGGCGGCAATCAAGGGATTGGGCAGGGCACCGCGTCACAGGGGCTTGGTCCGTATTTCGCCATCCCCACGACTCCGTCCGATTCATGGAGCGACAGTAGTTTTTCATCAAGGGGCTGCCAGTCTGGCGGTTACAACTGCGTGGACTCAACCCACAACACGGTATGCGCGTGGCAGGCACTCGCCCCCGAATTCGCCGATGACCCCATGGTGATGTTCGAGTTGTTCAACGAACCTCGCATCTCCAAGTCTCAATGGAACGTCGGAACCGAGATACCCTGCAAGCGCAAGTTCTCATTCGTTGGGCGCTACCAGGCACTCATAGACGCCGTGCGTGGTACCGGGGCGACAAACATCCTCATCATAGATGCCGCCTCGGCGGACACCTGGGTGGACAGTGCGCCGTTCTACGGCATGAAGCACCTGGGATGCGCGACGTGGGAGGGCTTCGAGGGTCACGACGACTGGGTTAGTGACCCCAACATCGCGTACGCCGTTCACCGATATCAGGGTGCTGCGACTGACTGGGGGGACGCCTACAACACGGCGTGGACCAACCAGTGGGGATGGATGTCCAACAACCACCCCGTGATCTTTACTGAGTGGTATGCGACGTATCTGAAGGCTCACCAGGATCGCCACAAGCAGGTCCTAACTGCCGAGAACAGGTTCCTTGCCTACGTGAAAGAGGCAAAGATTGGGGTTATCGGGTGGGTTTTCGATCACTTCACTGACCCAAATCCCGCCGGTAACCAGTTGATGGGATACCAAACCCTAAATGGGGCTCGTATTGCCGTTGGTGACGACTTCTCCATACCGTGGGTATTCGTAGCGTCTCCGACCGGGCAAACATTCTTCGCGTGGTGTACTGGTCAGCCCATGATCAACCTTGACCCCGCGATTCCCACGGCATGGCGGGTCAATATCTACAAGAATGATCAGCGCCAGACGGTGAACGGATGGCCTCTCTCAGTATCTAAGGTCGTTACATTCGATAGATCCCTACCCTACGGGGCTCGCTCCTACCACATTCAACTCAACCTCACCGATATAGAAACAATTCCCCCGCTGTCCACGTCCCCAAATTCAAATGAGGGTATGTGGATAGAAGTCTACACAAACGATGTCCCCAAGGGCGCGGGATACGTCTACCAGACACAGAAGTCATTCCCTTACCTAGACATCTGGTTCCAGGGGGCTGAGGTAGAGTTATCGAAGTACCGCTCTGCCGACGTACAAAAGATGAAGTACCCCGACTACTGCCGCAAGGACACGGGGGTACTCGACCTGGTGAATGGTCTGTACGACCCAAGCACCAAGACCACTGGCGACACTCCGTATCATCTCGGACTCGGCCCCAAGGGTTGGGTTGGCACCTGGGTAGACGGATGGAACAAACCCCCGACAAAACCGCCAGGCTACGGCACGAGTTGGGAGGTTGATCTCGACACCTGCCAGAACTCACTTGATGGACTCGCCGCCCACTTCAACTACCACATCCGATTCGCCGAGTGGAAAAACAACAAAGGCCAGTGGGTTCTCAACAAGAAAAACTATGGCCGCATATGGATGGGGCCGTTCGGTGACAAGTCCGGCGTCACAATATGGGGCGGCGATGCCCTAAAAACAGAACTTGCGCGACGCGGATATCCGCAGTCGTCCCTCGGGGATGCAGGTCTGGCTCAGAGATTGGGCTATGCGGTTATCACCGACGTTCAGTACACAAACACGTTTGACAATATCTTCAACCTGTTCGCCGCGCCTGGCGCCAAGACCACCAACGGAGATCCCATATCCCTAGCCGACCTGTGGTCACAAGACCCAGATTATGGCAAGGGCAGATACATAGACTTTGGCGAACCGCTTGCCCCGTACGGACTATATGCGTGGCTGGACGGAAACGGCAATCCGTTCGGGCCTCGTCTCTACTACCTCAACCCAGTGGAGCACACCCGATGGGACGGCCACACCTACCAGTTGGTTGCCTGGCAGCGACAGGAAGGAGGATGGGAGTACGGGGTCTGCGATAAGACTTCCTGTGAGCAGTTCGGCATCATCGAAGGGCCTCCGATCCACTACGGGACCAACAAGATCGACAACATCGACGCCCTCCTCGAGGCGGCGTGCGGGGCCGTGGACTACAACTCCGCGCCTGTCCCCACGTGGGTGTTCACCGTGCGGTTCCCGCGCTGGAGCGGAGACAGGGTTCCGCCCGAAGTCTTACCAGGCCAGACTATTGACATTAACTTCAGGGGAGACATCCCCGTGATAGGGCCAGACGGACTTACGGGATGTAAATACCTGGATTTCGCGGGACAACCCGAGATGCAGGACACCAACAAGGCACGGCTTCTCACCACAGTCGTTCAGGTGGACGATAAGTGGGACCTCGACGGGTATACGGCCACGTATACGATGGGCAAAGGTAAGTGGCGAAAATCCCACTGGGAGCAGGCTATTGCTCGTGGGCTTGACCACATCTCCACCGCGCATCCCACAGGCGGCGTGGACACACTTAACAACGTATCTGTCCGTCAGTTCAACACCAGTGTCCAGGGCGAAAACAACGACACACTCTCCATACAACCCGGTGGCACCGCCATCTCCAATATGGGGGACGACAGTTTCTACGGGTGGGGCGTCAAGAACGATCCTGCCAGTCGGCGTGTTGAGTTCGTATACCACGTCTGGGATCCGCGCCAGGCCCTCCAGTTCTGGTTCAGCCGCCCGCCACGACACGGGGATACATGGGCCGACTGCTCAGGTAATCCATCACCTCCAACCACAGACGCGCATGGCGTATACACCAACTGGCAGGTATACGGGGTGCTCAACCTCGCCATGAGCGAGTTCCCAGACAAGCCTGATGGGGTACACGCAACGGGGCGAAGCGGGGTGTATACCACCGCCAACGGAATCTATGCGGGCTGGACTCGAAAAACCCTATTCCGCACCAAGAAGAACTTCTGGTGGCCAGGGAAGAACACTCAATACCACGTCATCACCCACTTCGAACTCAAAACAAAGGGGGCGTACTTCCACGTCGAGGTCAACAAGAAGGACGACAAGAAAGTAATCGACTCCCTGGGGTTGATTGCCGCATTACCGTCAGACTTTGCCTATTACGGCGGCATCGGATGGCACCTGGCAGACCAGGGAACGCACAACGCCCTCGTCTACAGTACCCACATGACGCCTACCGTAAAACCATCGAACAAGTGACATATGAGTGATCTAATACAGTCGTGGCGAATCTCAGACTCCGTTATCCAGGACATAGTCCAGGACGAGGTTACGGGAGATCAGCGCGTCGTCTACAGTGTTGACAGCAAGGGCAATGTATTCCATGCCGGGACATTGAGTATAAGTGCAGGGGCCGACACCTCCGCAATTCTTAATGGGGGAATGTCATCTTCCGCTATGAGCGCTCCCGGCGTCTATCTGGCGGCTGGCGGCGGCCTCTTGTATCACTCGCCTGGGGTCACCTACACCTATGGCTACGTGTTCGTCCGGGCAGACGGCACACACTACCCAATGTCCCTTTTGACATCCGTCATTCTATCAACTGGAGCGTACACGGATGGTGATCAGACCGGTCACGTTTCGTGGGGGACGCTTCCGTCTGACGTAGATCATGTGTTGCTCTATAGGGCCGACGACTGGAACTACCCCAGCCTACGCCAACTACTCATACCGTCTCCGATAATCGGTACCTCTTTTGACGACACTGGGTCTTACCCTCTAGGCAACGGGTTCAGTAAAGCTCCAGTGACGGGGCAATTCGTCCAATTCTTTGACTCCCTCTTGATGCCGCAGTCGATGGAAAGGGGAACCATCGTCCATGTAGCTGACCCGGACGCCCCAGAAGACCTAGTAGTTTCCGACATAATAACCGTCTACGGTTACACGGGTGTTTTTACTAAGCAGCAAGACTACATAATTGCCGCCGCGTTTGAGAGCGCGCCCAAAGAGGCGCACCCTGGCCCGCTTCTTTTGACCTGGGACGCCGCCGTCGGCACGCACGTCCTCCAGAGTACCTACATCGAACCTCGCTTCCTTAACGATCCGCTTGCCGGGTACCACCTCGTTATCCCGACGCCACCAAGCAGTGACGATCCCCTTAATCCATTGAGTCTCAGTAACTACGTTATCAACGGGTTCGATAGCAGTCCGGCGCCGGGCACTGGATTGTCCACGCCAATCTCCACGGGCATGACCGTTAAGGCGGGACGCGCCTACATTCGGAGCACTGGCAAGATGACGGCGACAACCCAGGTATTCACTAACCTAGTTGACGACGACACCAACTACATCGTCTACGACAATTACGATGCCGCGAAGACCGGAAAGTACGACGTCATCTCGGCGTTGCCGTCTGGGTTGTTTATGTCTGCGTCGGTTCCACTCTACAAGGTTGTGTGTTCCGGCGGGAATATAACGTCTATCACTGACATTCGCAGCACCCTCATGTACATAAACAGGAAGATCAGCGCCTACGGAATCGGTACATATTCCTGGCCCGTTGGAGCCATCAACTCCAATGGCATATCTCAGTGGTGGACTGATCCGGGTACAGTCGACGTATCTGCTGTGACCATCACCGACACCGGCGCAGGAACAGGACCCGAGACTGGTAATCGCTACTACGGCTTCACCATGATCGGCAACAACGGGACAGAAAGCATACTGGCCATATGTCCAATTGTGGCGACAACTGGGCATGCGGTCACCCTAGCCGATCTTCCAGACAATGCCGGGTCGCAGTTCTTGCTTAGCCAGCCGACTAAGTCATTCAACATCTACCGAACAGAAGCCAATGACCTCGGTGGTTGCTCGGCAGTGACGATTACTGGAGGATACGTCGAGGGCACGGGGCCGTATCGGATCACGCTTACCTTTACCGCGCTAACCACGCCATTGCCGGTGGTTGGCAGTTGGATCTCTATTACTGGAGCCACGCCCAGCGGACTAAATGGTAATTGGATGCTGGTCGATAGTACTGCGACCAGCGTGAGTTTCAGCAGTCCGACATCGCTGTCATGGAGCAGTGGGGGCACTATCTACCCTATTCCGCCGGGGACCAGTTTTCACCTGATCGACAACTACACAAGCGTCCCGTCTAGTTTCTCGGATACGCAAATCGACGCCAGCATCACATTCCACAACAACCCCACTTCCCTCAATGATTACAACGGACCGCCTATCACTGTTCGTGGAGAATCTGGCAGCCACACCATTCAGACCTACACCGGCGGCAGCGACTTCGGGTATGCCCTATACGCCAACTCCGCGCTTGGCAATCACGGCGGGGCTATCCACGCAGATTCTTATGGTGACGGCCCTGCGATATTTGCCAACACCCCGCAGGGAACAGGGCACGCAGTCAGTGTGGTAGGAAGCCCCTACGGTGAGGCGGTCTACGTCCAACCAGCCTACAGCATCAATGTCACAGGATCTTCTGTTTCCGGCTCCTACACCGTAACGATCACCTTTGGCGATCAGGGTTCGGCTATCCCAATTGGGAAGGTGATACGTGTTCAGGGGGTTACCCCGGATGCTTACAACGGGCGACACACCGTCACGGCGTCATCCACCACTTCAGTGAGTTGGAGTACCGGGAGTGATCCGGGAGCCTGGGTTAGCGACGGAACAATACGGCCTGACGCTTGGGCGATCTCCACTCAGGGAACGATGGCTGCTGGTGACCTACAACTCAACACCGCTCAGAACTCGGTACGCACTCCGCTTTACGCCTACGGCAATATCTATGGGGCAATCCACACCATCGAAGCTCACTCCTACAACACTTCGAGTAGTAGCGCAATTCTGGCTGTCGCTGGTGCGCCGGGTGACTCTGCCGGAGGATCGAGCGCGGCGGCGCTGCGAGCAGACAGTTACACCGATGGTCCTGCGGCAAAGTTCCAAGGATTGGCCGCCGGGGATGGCGTAGAAGTCTACTCCAATAGTGGCACCAGTCACGCGATCTACGCACAAGGCAATGCCAGCACGCCAACCATCCTGGCCGTGGCCGCTAGTCAGCAAGCCGCCATACAGGCCAATGGTCCAATACTGCTGAACTCCTCGTCATTACTTACCACACCAGTGGATGGTGCCCTTGAGTATGACGGGACAAATCTGTACTTCACTATTGGCTCTACTCGCCACACTTTAATCTAAGGGACGCATAATCATGGTCTTTACTGCTGATCCGTTTGGGTCTCTACCCGGAACGGTAACTGAAACATACTTCAACGACGGAGTGTCCGTTGTCACAACGGAACTGGACGCACACGACCACTCCGCAAGCGGTAATGGTGCCCAGATAGACTATTCGTCTTTAGGACTAGCGACCGTTACTCAACTAACGCCGTCCACCCCTCTATCTGGCGCTACCCTAAACACCCTTGTCGGAGCCATTCTCGGCAAACTTGCGGAGTTGCAAACTGGAGACTACACTGCCGACTGGACGGCATCCGCCGGGGTGCTGGCACAACTCAACACTTCAACTCCACTTACTGGACTCCTCAACCTCGATGCCGCATCCACGGTAACGGCTGGCGTCCATGAATCTACTGTGACTTCAGGGGCTCCGTTCATTGTTGCGTCATCTGATCAGGTCGACGGGCTCAATACCGAACTTCATTCCGGGTTCCAGGCTACGGCTGCGGCTGGTGAGGGGTCTGAGGGAATGATTATAGCCGCCAACTCGGCGGGATACCACGACCAGTCTTCGGTAATGGCCAATCCGTCTCCCGGTATTTCTCACACCGACGTCCCCGTCACCATACAAGACGAACTTGATGATCTCAGGGCGTATCTTCTAGGGGATCTTGCTGCTGCCGCTGGTCTTAATGACGGCGATCTCCCGGAATCTCTGGTTACTGATCTATTTGTGGATGGCACGCAGGCCAATCCTGGGGCGCTCAACATAGCATCTGGTCCTGGGGTTTCCTATGCCCTAGACCCCGACTCCAACACGATTACCCCCACAGCTCAGGTGCAGGGTATCTCGGCGGGAGGCTTGCTTCCCACGGGAGTCGTTGATATTACGGCAGGTCCCGGCATAGCCTACGGAGTAACCGATGACACGCTCAACCTATTCTCTACGAACACGGCAACGGCAACCGGTGATCCATGGGAGAGCATGCCCGGCTCGTACATTGTATCTGGACTAACCGTCACCGCTGGCTCTGGCCTAACGGCGAGTGTCGCCACGGGTAAGGCGTACATACCTGGAGTTGGGTTCGCCATGCTCACCTCCCCCGCAACCCCTACGGTAGTGGCAACAAATGACAACTACATCGACTGGGACGGAACCACATTTACTGTCCACTCCGGAACAATAGGGTTCTCACCGTCCGCTCCGGCGTCCAACGTTATTCGCCTAGCCAATGCCACGACAAACGGTACTGGGGTCACCTCAGTAACGATGATTTCTACTACATCAATCAATCTATCCAGTCGCGGCATAAGTGCTTATTCAGTGACTGCCCCAACCATAGATGCGACAAATCTAACGGCAACAAACCTAACCGCTACAGACCTGACGGCTACCCAGTTGGCCATGACTGGTCAGGCTGTTCCCCCGATATCAGGTTCCTATGTTGCAGGGGATCTCATACAGGACACCGAGGGGAACCTTTGGCGCTTTGACGGCACCAACTGGAAGGGGTTGCGGACCAACCAGTTCGATTTGATCGACTACTTCGCTAAATACGGCGGCGCGGCTGACGGCGCGACAGACAGCACTGATGCTGTTCAGGCATGTCTCAACGACATGTCGGCCAGCCCGTCGGGCGGCGTCATGATTGCGCCTTATGGCATTATCTACTGCGCGCAGACTAACGGCCAATTCTATTTCAATCACTCAGGCGATCCTGCCGGGACTAACACCAATGGCGGTTCCCAGCCGTTCATGGCGGTCATCGGCAAGGGCATGAACTTCGGTGGCAACTCATTCACAGTGCCGCCCTCAGGAACGATATTCGATCTACGGTTTAACGGCGCCAAAAACATATTCGCCAATGATTGGGCTTGTACTGGCCACTGGATCTCTGGGCTCGGCACAAAGATTTGCACCGTGTCGAGCGGTACCGTTTGGCTTGGTGCCAACGCATCAGGCGCGGCAGGAACGGCGAATTCTGGTGGAACATCAGGCACACTACCGTCTTCATCCGTCAACTACGACGTGTATATCAACACTTCTAATACGGGCGGCGTCACCTGCGTAACCTCCCTGATGGGCGGCCCGGCTAATTGGACGGCACAGGCTGGAGCCGATGCCATACGAATCGGCCGCGTCGTCACCGATTCATCCGGTTATATTAGAGAAATATGGCAAGAGCAGCCGAGTCTCTGCGCGTGGGAGAGCCGGGGCAACGGCACCGTGCAGTTCCAGGACGTAGAAATCGCCTGCCTGGATGAGACACGAACATCGAGCAGCGTCTACCTGCTTGGATTCACGGCCACCACTCCAATTCTGGAGCGAGTCTACGTTCAGGGTCCGCGAGTCGGCGACTGGCAGAACTATGGCGTGCAGGACGGCATTAAGCTCGGCGGATACGGCGACGGACAGAAGATTACGACGAGGGGTATTGGGGGCCAGACGCAGACCGCTAGCGCAGTTTCCTCCGGTTACGGCGGGGCACTAACCAAAGTCTACTTCTCGCGACTCCGACGCCTCGTCAGTTATGGCAACAATGCCAACTCCATTCAGATGAAGGATTGTGTCGGCTGGTCGTGGAACTCAGCAGGACCTGAGTTTGGGGCTATAGACGTTCCGTATGGCGACTTCAACGTTTCACACGGATGCTGGATAGAAAACACTTACTATACGCATACCTGGCGCTTCGGGCAGGCTGGAAATGTCGTTCATGGCTGTGCTACCTGGGATGCTCAGACGGCTTCGTTCAAGGGGTACAGCACGACGGTCAGCAGTGGTGCGACAACCCTCAATGTCGGTGATGTTCAGCAACTTGGCGGCATCAGCCAATATGCCGGAAAGTCCGTGCAAGTCACCACTGATGGTTCGGATGTAGCATCCGAAATCGTCTACGTGAACCCGGCGGTAGCTATCACTGGGGCAGATCCTACAGGCGGTGCTACTACTGTATCGGTTCAAACTCAATCAAACGCCGGTACGCCCAGCGCAAACTGTGCCTTCACTATGTCGCAGGTTGTGGGAATAACGGCGGGTAGTAATGTCCTCATTGGACAGACGGCAGGTTCTCAAGAATCCGGTCCCGTCATCAGCGTAGTGGGGAACGTCGTTGCCGTGTCGGGGACTTTCAACATCGATCACACGGCGACTGGAAACCAGAATGTCAAGGTGGCCGATCCTACGAATGGTTGGACGCTTACGCTTGTCTCAGCGACAGTAAACGATCATCCAGACACCAGCAACGTCGTAATTGCGAACGAGGCGGTCTATCTCGCGGCGGCCTCGTCTTACAACACTATAACTGACAATACGACACTGTACTACCAGTCAGTTCGCGACTTCGGCACTAAAAACAAGCAAGACAATGTAGGCCAAAACAGGGTATACCCGCTGTCGTTCACTGCACCATCAGGGGTGGCCGTGAATATCCTCGGAAATAGCCAGACGACCGCCTTGCAGGTGTCTGGCAGTTCAGGTACCGCCGTAGGGCTCCAGGCGTATTCGACATCAAACAACGAGACTGCGTACGTCCAGAACGCCGGATCGGGAGCCGGTCTATATGTTGACGGATCGAGTGGCACCGGAAAATCCTTAAAGGTAGTCGGGAACAGTTCGGACAATGGAGTTGAGATTTCCGGCACGTCGGGAACTGGCTCTGGCATTGCAGCATATTCAACGTCTACCAACGAGACCGGGTACTTCCAGAACACCAGCAGCGGGCATGCCGTCTATGCCGATACATCCACGGGAACGGGGTCGGCCTTACGAGCCTCCGGAAACTCGACCGCCCCAGCCCTTCGGCTGGACAACAACGCCGCGTTTCTCGCCACTACCGCCTCGCGCACCGGGGGTACAGCTACAGCACCCCCGACTGATCCCGTAGGGTGGATTGCCATCGATATCGGTGGCACGGACTACTGGATGCCCTACTACTCATAGCACGGCACCCCACGCCCGAGAAAGCGTAAGCGGGGTACCGCACCATCTCATATTATCAGGAACCAACACCATGGAACAACAGAACAACGGCAACGAGAGAATTTCCCAAGCAAAGGCACTAACTAGGCTTGAGGTGTTGGTGGATCAGCAAACAAGGTCCATTGAGCGACTAGAGGTAATGGTTGACAAGTTAAACTCCACTACCGCCCTAGAAATGACAGATGATGACGTACATGCAATCAAAGACCTGGTGTCTCACAAGAGAAACGCACACGAGTCCATACTAATGACCCAACGTACCGTTATTGGAACCCTAACTGGGTACGGGGCTCTAGGAGTACTCGCATACATCCTCGGCCATTTCGTGAAATGACGTCTACTATACAGGAATATGACTATGCCCTTATACAAGTTTGAGGCAACGTCTCGCTTTAGATTCTACACCCTCAACGCCATCTTCGCCGTTGCTATGTTCATCATCGCCTCCCTAATCGGATTCCGGGAGGCCCCCACCGCATGGAATACCCCTAAGTTTGCGTGCGTAAATATCCCGCACGTCATTCACCTGGGGCATGTCTACTCAACGACGCTTCCCATCAGTGATAGCCAGGCCGCCAATCACAGCGTCATAGTCAAGAACGAGAAGTTTGACCGTATCGACGTAGCGGTACACGGCAACAAGGTCCGAATCGCCGGTGACGAAACGGGACCTATTACCGTGCTGTTCTACGCGGGTCCGAAGGGCGCAGGCGTCACCCGTCAGTACGCTCACCACTTCAAGTGGGTTGGGCGAGTAGTGAAATAGAAATGGCTATTAGAAACAACCCTCACTCCAACGACTTCTATGAGAATCGCGCAAACGAGCGCATTGCCCAACTGGAAGAGAGGTCCAGGGCCCTTGAAGGATCCTTGGCCGGGGCGGATAAGCGATACCAACAGCGGTTCGACGCCCAGGAGAAGGCCGTAGACTATGCCCTGACGGCACAGCAGACGGCTGTCTCCGCCGCATTCACGGCCCAGGAAAAGGCTACTTCGGCGGCCATGGCCGCAAGCAAGGAGGCCATAACAAAAGCAGAGGCGGCTGCCGAAAAGGAATTTGAGGCCGCCAACAACGTCAAGGAAGAACTCGGCAGGCATATGATGCCACGGGAGGAGATCCTGCGGGCGCTGATGGGCATAGAGGCCCGGCAGAACGTGACGGATTCCGCAGTCAATCAACGAGTGGTACGCGCCGAAAACTATGAGTTGCTAAAGAACGTCACAGACAGACTGGAAACGCTGTCCATCGAGGTGGCCGCCAAGGAGAACATGGACAAAGGCAGAGGAGCAGGGTTCTCCACCATCTGGGTTGGAGTAATTGGGGGCATTGCCATGCTGTCGATGATAGTCAATATGTTCCTGCTTGTGCTTAAGGCTACGGGCCACTAAGCGGCCTTGTCCCTATTGCGGAGAAATTCGCGCATCTCACGAGCCTGATCCTCGCGTCGCTCGAAGGCCTGTTCCAACTTCTTCTCTACCGATTCCAGTTTAGACTCAACAGATTCAAATTTCGTCTCGTTTCGCTCGATACGTCGTATAAGATGTTGGAACTGAGCAAATCCTGCAATAACAAGAATTAGCTGGATGATGTTTAGTGCTAGGTACATACTCCCCCTTGGGCCGGAGTTGCGCCCATGAGCCTAAGCCCACGAGCGCAGCAAAAGGTTCTTTAGTTGTAGATGAAAATGTTCTCGTAGGGGTGGACGTAGTTGTATTCAGCCATCGCTCGACCATAGGACGGCTCCCCTAGATCGAAGTGATTACCGTATATGGCACCACCGCGATCCTCCACAACCGCGTCGCCGTATCCTGGTATGAAGACCCTAGTGCCGAACGGGTATTGGGGCGGAGCCGCTATCTCTCCGTGGTACACGCCCGTTCCGTTGGCGGTAGTTCCCCCGCCATTGATCCCTCCGCATGGGCAGTACGCCGTTAGGAATGCACTAACCCAGTAACCCTTAGGATGTAGTTCCTGATGACTGTTGTAGCACTTATCGTGATTTCGGCACCACGAAGCCCAGTGCTCGTATCGGATGTGCTTATTCGTTCTCGCGGTCCATGGGTGCATTTTTAGGCAATGCTGATTGGTCCTGCACCACTGCGTCCAGGTCTTGGAAGCGGATACGGAAGAGTATACGGTTTTAGGGGACGGCGCGGCCTGAACTGTAGCGGTAAACATGAGAAACGCTGCGGCAACCATGATGGTGATTCGGCTCAAAACTATCTCCGTGTGATTTTTAGTCGGCGGCGGAGTGATCTATAAGCAACCCCCTGAATGGATTTGAGTTGTCAACTAGTCTAGGCGGGAGCGCGAAACTCCGGCAGATGTCCATCTCGATTCGGTTTCGATACACCAAGAAGTACGTAAGCGCTGGTGTTTCCGTCCCCCAGTCCATGCCTATCAGAGGACGAAATCTCGGGCGACGCCAGTGTCCGTAGGCCGCCAGTAGCCCCCACAGCACAGGAATGAGTGCCAGTACAATCCAGGGACTCACTTAGACTCCTCTTTGTGGTGCTGCTTGATCATTTTCCCCAAGTCGCTTTCCTGGAATTCATGTAGGGCTTCCACAAATTGAGTGTTGAATCCATCGGGTAGACCCAGCAATTTTTCGAGGGCGCAGCACCCGACATTCCCCGAGCAGTTTTGAAGCGCTCTCTGTTGTGTTTCCTCTAGTTTTCCTTCAGTCACGAGTTCGGCGTACCGCATGACGACCACCATATCGAAGATTCCCAGTGATACCTGGCTGTCAGGAAAACTTATCGTGTCCTCGAAGTCGTCTCCCTGGTCCTCTCTTTCAACAGCCCAATCGTGCCCCCTGATATAACTCACTGAGCGTCCTCCTTGGAAAATGGATTCACGATACTGCATTCCTATCCGTAGACGGGGGATTTCGTAGTGTCACATAATCGGCCCCGATAGGATGTTTCGCGCCTCCTCCAGAGATAGCACCAGTTCACGTCCGAGTTCACCACCGACGCTCCGAGCGGAAATGCACACGTACTCACCATCATCATTGGGGCACGAAATGACATTTCTCTATTCGAATTTCCTCGACAGAGACTCGGCTTCAGTCACCTGCTCAAAGAACTCAATGGATCGCACTACTTCTCCTCTGCCCGAAAAGTTGTAGGCGAAACTCGTTGGTAGTGTGGGCACGTCCTCTACGACGTAAGTGCCATCGTTGAAATGAACCTTCATCTTCATGCGGCCTCCAATCTTCCTTGTTGTTGCATTGTCAGATACATCCATAGCGCGATCCCCGTAGCGTCAGCGGCATCCATGCGCAGTCCCTTAATGTCGGCCCCTAGTTCATGGACAATAACATCCCTCACCTCGGACTTCTTGGCGTTCCCATTACCGGCAACCGCCAACTTCCACTCACTGGGGATGACATCCACTTCGTTTAGTCCGTACTCAGCGATAGCCTGAATCAGTCCGCCGCGTAACTGAGCGAGTACAAGTGCAGTCTTCGGGTTGACGATACGCACGTGCAATTGCTCAATGGCGACCACGTCGGGCTGCACCATGTCGAGAACCTTCTGCATTTCCTCGTGTAGATGCCTCACACGCTGGCCCAGTGCCCCAGTTCCACAGGAAATGGTGCCCGCCTCAAGGAACTCCACGCGATCTGGGTGAGTTAGTACAGCCGACCAGCCGCTTGTTGATCCTGGGTCCACGCCGAGAATTATCACGGCATTTGCTCCCATCGCGCCCCGTCGAGCAGTTGGCCCGTCTCGGAGCGCGAGCCTCCCGTTTGCTTGAAGTAGAAATCCGTTCCCGCGGCCCGGCACTCATCCCGAATTTGCCGAGCCCAGTCTAAGTCCATTGGGCGGCGGCGTGGCCCACTCTCGCCTCCTACTATCACCCAGTGGAGGGCCTTCTCAATTCGGCGAACGCGCGTCCCAGACTGCATGAAACTAACAGTCTCGTTGATATATGGCGCTAGATTAACGGGACCCAGCAGTGGTTCGCATGAAAGAAATCTCAGTGACGCCGGGGTGTCTAGCAGTACGGGGATTCGCTCATCGGCCCGTTTCTGATCCTCCACACTGACACCGAGCCACACGTTCTTGGCGCATATTCTGGCCCACTGGTTGTAATTATCTCGGTGATAACCCGAACACTTGCAATAGCCCTCCATGTACTGCCGCATGCGTTCAGGCCGCTTGGTGAGAACCTGGAACTTGTGCCAATCACACTGAGTCATCACGTCGAATACCTTGTCGATGAACTCGAATGGCACGTCCTCATGGAATAGGTCGGACATCGAGTTGACAAAGACGCGCCTCGGCTTTGCCCAGTGGAATGGGTCCTGAAACTTTTCGGGAACCAACCGTACTTCACCAGTCCAGACGGGGCGACCATTCGCAACCTTAGTTAGGCCTTCATATGGTTGGCCGGGGCCATTGAAGCGGTGGGCTATACGCATGGCATAGCAATTAGTACATCCAGGCGATACCACTGAGCAGCCGCGAACGGGATTCCACACTTGATCCGTCCACCGGATATTAGTCATTCGTCAACTGCTCCCCTTCGGCTAGTTCCTTGTCCAGTTTGCGGCGCCAGTATCGCATCTTGTCCTTGAATTGGGGCCTCGGCTCTGAAGTGCCGCGCCTCCACTCAAAGATGGTGTTGAGGCTCCGCACGTCCATCCGCTTGGCGAACTCCATGGTTGTGTCATTCAGGTCTGCCATTAGGCGTTTGATTTCCTCAGGCGTGAACTCGTCGTCAATTTTTGGCAATAGTGACCTCCATTTGGGATACGTTAAAGTATACTTTACGCAGCGAGCCTTTGCTTGCGTTTCCACTCGCGCTGATACTCTTTTCCCCCGTTCCTCAGGTAGGCCTGCCTCTGAGCTTCGTTGGCGCAAATTCTACATACACGAAACTCCCTTTCCCCATGATCTACGACTCTCATGTTTTGCTCGGTCCACGGGTGCCCATTGGCGCAGTGGGTTTCCGTTGAGAAACTTCGCTGCCTCTCGGTTACTTTGGGCGGATGGGTTACCATAATTTCCTGGTCGTCGGACCAGGCGCGCGCAAAAGACCGAACGTCAGCGCCCTCTATCTTGCATTTAATCCGCGCCATGATGTCCGTGATCTTGCGCTTGTCAAACCCAGTCTTTTTGGTGATATCCGTTGTCCACTTGCCCTTCGCTACAAGGGCGAGAATAACTCGTTCCTCTTTAGTGAATTCTATTTGCGTAGTGCAACTTGGATCGCGGAAGAACTCCCCACACTTATCACAAGAGTGAGACACGTCATAGATCGTGCGGGGCGCAGTAATAACCCTGACGAGTGCGTTGGTACCGCAGTTGGGGCACGGCGGCGGATCCTTCAGCATATTACGCATAGCCTTGCCGGTGGCGCGCCCCTGATACTCTTCGGTCACCCGTATAACTCGAAAACTAGAGGATCAGCAGCCTTCTCTGGCCACGAACTCAACTCATAGTCGTTTTCACTGCGGGTTGCGCGACAGAGATTCACGAGTTTCTGAGGCTTGTACTTGTGCGCATAGATATTAGCGCCCATCCCCTTGTAGATGACCTCGACCGCAGATCCCGAACTTCCGTGAATGGCCCTAGCCTCGAATCCATCAGCGATCAGTGCGGCGGCACATTCCTCGGCATTCCCACGTTTCATAGAATCTCCTTAACTTGGTCGGCAAACGCCGCAAGGTCCTTGGTACTGGCGACGGTGAGAGTAACCTTCATGTGAGTCCGGTCGGCGCTGACCTCAAGTTCGTCGACGGCGGTCATGCCGAACACTGATTTGGCAAGCGACTCAATATCGCTCCCGTTATCCTTGCCGTCATGGAGGTAGTTATAGACTGCCCCACAGTGAGCACAGTAGTCGCGACCATATCGCCACGCGCGACATGTACACCAGACGGCATCCCCATGTTCGACATGGACCTCATGTAACACCCGAGCCTCAGAGCACGACTGAACAAAGTACACCTCTTGGTCTGATAGGCGGAGTGGCGTGAGATTCTGTTCTCGCGCTCTGTCTCTGCATCGCTGTCGATAGTCTTCGTCAGTCATTTTCGCCCTTGTCGAGAAGATGATTCAGTATACGGTATAGGATACGATTAAGTCAATCCTACTAGAAGGGGACTTCGGAATCCTCGGCCTTGGGCTTGGAGTCGAGGAACATAACTTCGTCAGCCTGGATGTACGTCTTGTACTTCTTGTCACCACTGGTAGAGTCCGTCCATGAGTCCGTCTTGTACTTCCCGGCGACAAAGACCTTTGAACCCTTCGATAGGTACTCGTTGACGTTCTCGGCGACCTTGCCTAGAGCCGAGACGTTCACCCACTCAGTAGCCTCTCGCCACTCGTCGTCGACCTTCTTGCTGTAGTTGACGGCGATACTGAACGTTGAGATCGCTAGTCCGCCTTGTGTATAGCGTCCCTCGGGGTCCTTGCCTAAGTTGCCAATGAAAGTGCAGTGGTTCAACCCTCGCATAAAATGCCTCCGTTTTTTGTCTTCACTTACAGTCTACTCTATCGTATACGATTTATGCAACTAATTAGGAGAAGGAACACATGTTACGCATTCTGAGTTGGCTTTCCCCGATGCAGCCCAAGAGTGGACTCAAGCCAATCCACTACTTGATAAGCACCATATTTTTAATCATCGCCATTGTCGTTCAGAACCTGATCCTCTTGAGTGTCGGCTTCTACGTTGGCGTTCAGGTCACACGACACGGCGGGTTCTCGAATGCTCCGCTGCCACCTGCCGTGCATTCCATTGGTGGTCCTGCGCTGCCAGGCGCATACTCTCTTCGGAAATACGTGGTTCACGTCGCCAACCAAGGCAATAGCGAATCCTGCGTATCACAGAGCCTAAGTTCCATGGTGTCAATAGAAAAGTCCGAGGCTGGCATCAAGAAGCCTATGAGCGGGGAGTACATATACGGCATTTTGCAGCCTGGCGCTTCTGGAACCTTGACATACCAAGACGCCATGAACACTCTCTACAGCGACGGAATGGCCACTCTCAAGGAGTTCCCCCATGAGAATGACATCTACGGAACTTACCCGTCTAGTGGCGTGGTTAATCAGGCCCGTACTCGAAATATCAAGCGATGGTACTCGATATCCCCCACTGACTTTACGACGATACGTCAAGAAGTTTATAGTGGGCGCCCGGTAGCGATCGCGATAAGTGTGTACCAGTCATTCCTGAATGGGGGACAGAGTTTCTACCCTGGTCAGTCGGGGAGTTTCCTGTTTTACCACAGTATCCTCGTCATAGGTTTCTCGTCAGCAGGGTTGCAGATCCTAAATTCGTGGGGAAATGGCTGGTCTAATAACGGAGTTGCCACTCTCTCATGGAACTTCATTGCGAACTATGCAAATGCTGCCGTCGGCGCCGACCCAAACTTCTCTCTCAAGAAGCCTGCGCCTGTTGTCAAGCCCCCCGCATCCGCGCCGTGGGCGGGACTCAAAGCCTGGACAGCCTACACTGCGTCTAATCATCTCAAACCCATCCCCTTCCTTTATAAGGGGAAACTGTCGCAGCAGGCGAAGTGGTGGATAAATCACAAGAAGACCGCTTGGTCGCCAACCAGACCCGAACAGTGGCATGCCATCAAGCATGGCCACGGCTACGAGAAGATGACATTCACCCGCAAGGGCGCCAAAGGAAGGTTTGGCTACCTACACGCATATCTATTTACGTGGCCCGGCACATCTTATAAGCCCCAATGGAGATAAAGTCACCTATAGAGGACGAATTGGACCAGTAATATCAGGTAAAACATGCTTCCAACTGATTCTATATCGAATCATATCTACGGCTGATTTACTAACAGAAAATTCCTCAGACAATGACCTACAGGTGCGTCCCACTAGAAGTTGTGTGATGATGTACTCAACCTCGGGTTCAGTGAGTTTCGCGAGCCCCTGACGAGAACCCCTCGCGGGATTGTTGCGATTAGCTCGCCCCTTTCGCTCCTTATCATGCATATTGTCGGCATGTGTTCCTACAAACAGATGCTCTGGGTTAACACACGGAGGATTGTCGCACTTATGGCAAACGATCTTGCCGGGCGGTATATCTCCGTAATGAATCTCCCAGGAAACATGACTAGCAAGTCTTGAGGGCGTACCGTGTCCCGGAGACGCTATACGCCCGTAACCAGCCCTATCTGCGTATGCCGTCCATATCCAGCACCTCGTTCCCAGATGTTGATGAACGGGACCGTTCTTATCGACCTTCTCAAAGAATCTCTGTGCAGTGGATTTCGTTTCCGAAGCATAGCGACACGCCCGAGAACAGAACCTACCCTTACCGCGTTTAATCTCAGAGGCCAGCGACTGGAATATGCCTCCGCAATACTCGCACGCTCTAGAAACCATCACATTTAAGTATACCCTAAAGTATACCCTTCATAGCAACCCAAAACTCACAGGAGAAGTACATGACAAACGCACAGCTAATAGTTTTATTCCAGTTGGTGGTGGCCTGGCTAGGTTCAGGCGGAGTTCTTGCCCTAGCCATGAACGCCATTAAGACACAGTCGTGGTTCCCACAGAAGTACACCGGAGTCGCAGCCGACGTAGTTGGTGTAGTACTCGGAGTAGGGTACGTTGCTATATTCGGGCCGTATCTGCTAGTTGCGTTCTTAGTGGGAGCGTTCGCTGGACTAGCCGGTGGACTACTGGCATCTGGATACCACGGTCAGTTTAAGGGCATTCTAAACCCCAAAACCGGAAAGCCCATAAGACTAAGTGACGCCCTAGCCCTCATCGAGGAACTGGCTAGTCTCGTAGAGAAGTTGAGGCCCGCCGCTAAGGTCACAATTCCGCCAGTTCCACCCAACTCCGTCAACGTGCCCGCTAACGCAATTCCGCAACCCCCGGTTATATCAGTAGCCGACGCCAGTAAAACTGGAGATAAGCAAGCCTAACCTAGCCTTCTCCCATCACCTAGTCCCTCGTTTCCCCGAGTCCTTTCCGCTCGGGGGGCGAGGGGCTTTTTCTGTTTGTGGGGCCAATTCTTGGATGAAAGGCTGGCAGAATCCAGCTTGGTTGAGGATCGTAATTACCTTCCCACCGCGTATCTGAATAGTAGAGATAGCCTTCGTCGTTCATTCCTCCGCGTTTATCCGCCCAAGCATCAAACTCAGCCAATGCCTCTACGAGTCCTTCGGTTGGGCCGTATCCCTCGGATGGACTGAAGTGGCCCGCTTCGACAAACTTAGCGTACTCGCTCACCGACTCCTCCCGTGTTATTGGACTGCTCGTAATTCCCTGTCTATTGCGCGCTCAAAGTTGTAAAACGACAACCCCCCCTCTGCGTACAGGAGTTGCAGGTTCTCAATTCCTTCTCGCCCGCGCTGCCAAACTGTTAGCCAACTCCTCCCGTCCCATAACCAATCAACCGGGTACTGCACGGCGCGGCAATCTCGTATCCAGTCGGGACCGTAATGCGCGGCCATGCGTTCCTCATACCCCGTCATCGCCGCCTCCTGTGTCGCAGTGATCCTTGCGCCTCAGCCTTCTTGCTATCGCCTCCGATTCGTAGTTTATGGACGAACACCCCGTTGCGCTTGTACACCGTGTCGCTCGCGTCTCCTCCAAGAATGTCGAAGTACGCAGCCATTTTGAATTCGGCAATCTCTCTAGGATCGATTCTAGCCGAGGAAATCGTGTCTGTAGTCGATGTTAGGGGTTTAGACGGGGTAATCATGGTGCGTTGCCTTTAAGTGAGCGGTAGACTGTTGGGCCGTCCGCACCCTGGGGTGGGAACGAGGCGTTCTGTCCCGTGGTCATCCATGTCCCACACTGTGATATAGACGTACTCTCCGGTCTTGGAGAATGCGACGCTCCCGTTGTTGCGGTCTTCAAGTATGCGTAAAATTTCAGTAAGCATGTCTCTCCCGTATCCTGTCCTGGTGATTCCATACTGACCACTCGTACTGGTCCTCTGGCACGTTGAGCGCCGTCAGTGGTGTTCCGGGCGGCCAGTCGTAGCGAGAGTGAAAATCCATGTGGAAGACTGCCTTGTATTGACTACCGATTGGACCATCATTCTCCAATCGCCAAATGGCGAGAACCTCCGAACACTCGCCAACCCCAATCCTCACAAGACCGGGTTTGATGAGGTCTTTTACTGAGAACTCCTCACTGGGATGCATATACCTTCGTCCGAGGATCCATCCCGCGATGACCGTCTTGTCAACGCATGGGCGCTTCATCTCCGCTACCAGTTCCTGCTGGAGTTTCATCCAGTCGATGCTCATGCCGCCACCCCCAAGTCATAGAATCGTGTTTGTTCCTCCTTGAATAAGAGGTGAAGGGTATCTGTAGGACCGTTCCGCTGCTTGGCAATTACAATGTCGGCAATGCGTGGGCGTTCCGTTTCCGGGTTGTATACCACGTCACGATATATGAATGCCACGACATCGGCGTCCTGCTCGATGCTGCCGCTCTCGCGTAGGTCGGACAGCATTGGGACGTGGTTATCGCGGTTCTCACAGGCTCGTGACAGTTGAGACAGAACAAGCATGGGCACTCCCAGTTCCCTCCCTACCGCTTTGAGTTCGCGAGTCATCCGGGACACCTCCTCGACCCGATTGCTCCTACTTGCGCCACCAGCCAGTTGTAAATAGTCCACGACCAGCAGACTGACGTTGTGTTCCATGCACAGGCGCCGCGCCTTGCTGCGAATCTCAGAAATCGATATACCGGCGGTGTCGTCGATGAAGATGGGAATATCCCCTACCTCCACGATGGCGTCTCCGATTCTGCCCCACTCTTCCTCATTGACGAACCCGGTTCGCAGGCGCTGAGTGTCGACCTTTGCCGTCATGGAGATCAGGCGTTGCACGAGCTGCTCGTTCGACATCTCCAAGGAGAAGAACCCCACCGCCCGTCCTTCCTTAGCGGCGGCGTGAGCTATGTTCAAGGCTAGTGACGTCTTACCCATGCTCGGTCTTGCCGCAAGAATAATGAGGTCTGATGGCTGAAGGCCGCCGGTGATGTGGTCGAGGTCTACGAATCCCGTGCTTACCCCAGTAACGTCACCCTTGTGGTCGTGAACGTAATCTAGTTTGGAGTACAAGTCGTCGAGGACGCTCCGCACCGACTGGAAGTCCTTGCCCAGTCTTCCTTGCAACACCTCAAACAAGGCGCTCTCCGCTTGTTCAAGCGCCTCGCGATCATCTGATTCGTCGTCGTACCCGGCATTGATAATCCTGGTGCCGGCCTCAATGATCTTGCGCTTGACCGCTAGCCTCGCCACAATCCGGGCGTAGCTTTCCACATGTACGGAGGTGGGGACGTTCTGTGACAGTCCACTAATAAACCCAAGGCCGCCGATTTTATCTAAGTCAATCCTGTCGGAGAGAGTGACGAAGTCGGCTGGCGTTCCCTCGGCGTCCAGCCCCCGTATGGCTTCGTAAACCACTCTATGTCTTCGGTCAAAGAAGTCTTCGGGATTGAGGATGGGGCCGATTTTCGTCATCGCCTGTGGGTCAATAAGCAGGCTGCCGAGTACTGCTGCCTCCGCCACACCGTCTTGTGGGAGTAGCTTTGAATTACGGGGATCCCCGCTCACCGAGACTCCATCTTAATTACGGATAGTAGCGCCTTGGTGGCGTCGCGAACCGCCCTGTACTTATCCTTGTAACTTCCCTCCCAATTGATGGCCAGTTCCTCGCCATTCTCGAAAACTACCCAGTCGTAGCGATATCCAAGATTCTGCATATCGTCGTCGTAAGTGGTGACCTTGATGGTGTACTCGCTCACCACGGCGCTTTCCCTTCTCGGATTCGCCGTCGTCTTCTCGTCGCCTCATGCTCATAGGCCCATGAGCAGTAAGTACAGCGACAATGAATCCAGTTATTGTGATCCATATCGAAGTTGCAGAACCAACCCCAGCGATGACCAAGGATGTGGGAGTCCACCATCATCAGGACATGCCACGCAATGTACTCGCTCACTTTGCCCCCTTCCATTCACATTTCTCCCCCTTCCATTCACATAGACGCTTGAGGCGAACTGTCGCTAATCTCGCCGCCTCCGCTTGCAGTCTGAATATGTTGTCGTACTGACGCTGAAATTCCCTAGACTCATCGCCACATAGCACAAACTGAGTCATGTCAGTTCGCACTACGGTTAGCATTCCTTCTCCAGGTGGACATATCGGGTCAATTCCAGTGGAGTAACCATATCTGTCGCTCGCTCATTCCTTATCCCCGTCCGCAATAGTCCTCGCGCCCGTCATTGCCCGTAAAACATCGGACTGCGCATCATAACCCCCCCAATCTGGGCCATGGACCTCTGGGTTAATTACGGTTAAGGTGCCATATATCCAGGTGTGTCCGACCACTATTTCTAGCGCCCGCATCTCAATTGGGTGGTCCGCTACGATACAACTAGTATGCTTCTGGTCGTGCTTCAACAGCCATACGGCTATTCTTCGCTTAAGGCTCAACCCGCCACCTCCTCGATCTTCTTTAGGATGGCCTCCTCGACTCGCTCCTGCTGATAAATAGCCCTCTCCATCTCGTTCTTCTCCTGATCTATGGCATACAACGCCGTATTAACACCTTCGAGTCGGGTCTTACTGTCCTTTATTGATTCACGCTGTTTTGCCAACTCCTCGTTCCAGTCAGTCATGCTGCATCCTCCTGGAGTTTTATCTCCACCAATCCACCGAGAAGTGCTATGTCGTTACCGATGCGCCTGGGACTGCCCGACAGCATTCTGTGCGCCTCGGCCCAGTCCTGTATCTGTATGGCGAATATCAGATTATGACTGGCTCGTGCCACCGACTGGGTGAGGTCTCGCAATTGCTGTTCTTGCTTCGGAGTCATCTGATTCCCTCCAGTGCTGTGTCGAAGTCGAATCGGTACTGCTCTCGTACATACGTCTCTTGGAATACCTTCTCCCACTTGATGGCAACTCCCCATCCCAGAGTTCCGCCAACGTCCTGTCGTTCTCGTGCATCGCGGTATTTCTCCACAAGTTCCGCACCGTATCGCTTGAAGTAGTCACTCACCTCATATCCAGTAGAGCGTCGGTTAGGGGCTGATTATCGTGTCTCCAGTCTTCTAAGGCCTCGTCCCATTCATGATTTATGATGGGAACCCAGCGGAAAACTACCCCCTTCTCATGTGCCATTCTGTCAAAGCAATGCACGCAGAAGCAGCCTCCTGCCCACTCACCACTTGGACTTCGTTTTAGGCCAGTGAACCGTTCGTAGTCACGATGACTAGCGGACCACACCAAGCCAACACGCCCACCACATATCTGACACAGTTCAGATTGATGCCGTGCGATGTACGTCCAAAACCATCCGCGCAGATTGGAAATTTTTCCGCCTGAGAACGTATCGCCCGCTCCAGCAATTCCAAGAATACGCCATATACGAGGTCCGTTGTTGGGGTCTTCAGGTGTTCCTGCGCCTTGTTGCATTAGCCATGAACGAATCATATTCCTTCCCCGTATAGCCTCTCGTATACCCCAGAGATGTCAGGGGGAGTGAAGCGTTCTCCCTTTAGATACTTGCCATCCTCACGCCGTGTAGGCGGATCAATAGTCTTGGTCATATTGCTGCGACAGACTTCTTCCCAGAACGGGCCGAGGTCTACGCCCATATCTACGGCGGCCCCGAGTGTGACGTAGAGTATGTCGGCGAGGGCGTCGATCATGTCGGCACGGTTACCGTTCTCCCATGCTAGCCAGAACTCCTCTGATTCCTCGGTAATTAGGTCTCCCCGCAAATCTCCGTTGTACTCCTCAAGGGGTACGGGATTATCGGTTGTCTTGTACCCCATAGCCTCTTCCCAGTGGCGTACCTGCTGTTGGGCGACGGAGATGGCAGACTCAACTGGGATTGACTGGCGCGCTAGGTCGTCGGCGCACTCCGCATAGGCATCTGCCCTGCCTTGAAACAACCCCTCAGCGAAGTCTTCGCCGTCCTCGGCTTCCATATCAGCGGATGTTGTTGCGTACTTCGCATATTTGCGCCACTTCTCTATTAGTGGGTTCATGATTTCATCCCCTCAATGATGAGTTCGAGTTCACCGTCCACCAACTCGTAGGCCGAGGCTGCACCGCTCCAGAAGAACTCAAAATTTTCGTGCCCCACTGACTTAGCCCTTTCCTCCTTATCCCTCTTGTCCTCTGCCTCCTCCTTGATGGTGTTTAGCAACGCCTGTAGTTTCTCGACTGGTGTGAGTTTCATGCCGCCTCCTGTAATAAGTGAGTCCACGTTTTTCCCGTCCTGATCCTGCGTATCGTACTTGATGACACGTCGTACTGCCTGCCGAGGGCACAGTCATTTATCCCGGCAGAGATCTGGCTTTTAATTTCCACGACCTTTGCGTCATTGAGTTTGGCGGCATTGTTATTGACGCCGTACCTTCCGGGGCAGTCGTGTTTGCCCACAGTGAAATGACCGCACACAGGGCACTTCGGTAGTGTGATTTTGTCGCGGGTCATGTCCCCGTATACGGGATCTTTTACGTCAGTCCAAGCCCTGCCTCGGAGGATGTGATAAATCTGGTTTGGGGTTACCCTGAACTCTTGTGCAAGATCACTCCCTACTTCTCCCATGGCTGCGCGGTTCTTGATCTGTAATACCTCGGTTGCTGTGAGTTTTGCCTGACTGTTTCGTTCCCCTCGACTATCTCTGCCGTGACTCACGGGCTTGGATTTGCCGTCGCGCATATGTTTCGGATTGCAGCAAGTCCGATCACCACACGTATTCTTGATTGCAACCGGAGGCGTACCGATATACAGCTTCCAGCACAGACGCTTCACCCCGTAGTGCTTGCCGTTCCGCCCAATGATAGGAAGCCCTCTCTTATGACAACCGGTCCAGTGCCAGCACTGATCTTTCATGCGCACAACGAGGCGCTTCTTGAGTAAGGCGTGTATCTCCTTGGCCTCGAAGTAGTCGATCTCACTGAGAGCGCTGCCCCTCATGAACTTCGTCCAAAGTTCGATAGATTAATACTCAGGGCTAGAACATCATGGTATACCGCCCATATCTGACCTGAGTGACCGCATACCTCCACGGTCCAGTGACGACGCCCTGGTCTCCACACGGGCCACGCAGTTACTTGCTCGTTCCAGCGATTAATGTGGGATGCCGGTAGTTCTGCCTGATTCTTATTCATTCTTTGTTAAGGGTCTCGCTCACCCACTTACTGAATAAGCTCCACCCCTCGCGTCTCGTCTCTGGGGACCAATGGGAAATCATGAAGTAAACGTAGTTAATGCAGTCCGTAGCGGTGTCCACATCTTTGTTTTTTATTGCCTTAGAGAATCCTCGGGCCTCTTCCTCTATGACTTGAAGCTTAGTTTTCATGCTTGCTCTTTCTGCTGCCGCACTCTCTCAGCGTCGGCACGACTCATCCGCACCTTCATTAGTACAAATCCTCTCGCACGCTCCAACCGCTTATAGGCGGTCTTCCGGGAGATGCCGAGTGCCCTTGCCGCATCACTAACCGTATAATCGGGTCCGACCAGGGTAAGAATATCCCACCCATCGGGGTCTATCTGCTCTAGGAGTAACTTGGCCTCCGTTACTCCTATGCGGCCAGCCTCCTGGAAGGCGATGTGGCGCTCGACGGCCTTGGACTCGGTGTACGACGACAGGTGATTGAGCCCCGAGTTCTTGGTGCGCTCCACTAAGACGTCGGGGTAGTCAAAGACACCGCCAGTCACAGTCTTGGTCATGACCTCGCCCGTGTCGTCTAACCACCACTTGCCGTTGTGGAACGAGACTTTGAGTAATTCACCGTCGCGACAGCGCACTAGTCGCCCGTCGACTTCTTTGACACGGATCTCGAACACCGCCCCCTGCACTGCTACGGATGCGTGTTCAAGTTCAGTACGCTGGACGCTGTCCCGGTGGATACGACGCTTAGTGAGGTCGGAGTCAGACATTGGTGTGTCTTACCGTCCCGCCGCACTCCTTGCAGTCGTACTCAATGTGGGACGTGCAAACGACTTCTGCGTCTTTCCCGTAGTCATCAATGAATCTGTCGATACACTCAGCCATAGCGTGGATGATAGTCGGGCGTGGATTGCTCAGATACAAATCTTTGCCGACTGTCCACTGCGCCATGTAGTCGCTCCCCGGCCTATCTGTGTCCCAGTCACCATATCTGAGTACGATTTCTGTGCGATCACACTCGCATAGTTCCCGCAGTGCCCCGAGTGTTATCCGCTTCATAGGAATTTGTCCGCGTACGCTTTACCTACCGCCTCTTTGATGGTTTCTGCGCCGTAGAACACGGCCCCATTTGGTCCTCCGGCTACTCCAACAACCCACCAACTCGGACCTTCGTCCCGGTACTTATTGATCTCGACACGGTCAAATTCCGTGAGTAGCGCCAGTAGTTTCTTTTTCAATTCCAATACCCCTCGGCCTTCGTGAACTCCGCAGCCGCGTCCACAGCCTCTTTGGGGGTGAACCCGTAGACCATGCGATCTGAACCGGTCTCTGGCTTATCGGTGATTCTGACTCCCCATTGCTGGGGTTGGTTGGGGTCATGCACCATATCGCAATAAGCCCATATTGTTCCCAGTTTCAAAAGCTTTTTGTTCATTTCAGGCCTCGTATTTCAATAGGTAAGAGGGGTTGACGACCTTAAAACTAACCCGCCCGAGATTATGATCGCGCATCTCTGTGTATGGTCGGAACACCATACCCTCAGCCCAAACCTTCGGGTTGATGATTGACTTACGAGTCACGCGCTCGACTAGTTCATCAACGGCTCTGGGTAGTTGGTAGTTGTCGATGACGATTGGCACTTGGTCGAATCTGTGATGTTCGCAAAAGTATTGCAGTTTGTCGGGCGTGAGATGTTCTCCGGTACGCCAGTCGTAGACGTTGAATACTAGAAATCTCTTACCCTTGATATTCAGGTGATTCCCCTGCACACCCTCGCCGATGATCTCGCCCTGAACGGCGATGTCCCCGACGCTTTCGCGCAGTAGTTCCTCGGCATTGATCTGCCGCGCTATACCCCAGTAGATATTTCCCTCTGATTCGAGGAGGTCCATATTGCGCGAACAAACGTGAAACTCGCCATTCTTGACAAACATCGTGCAGCTCGTGCCGTCCACCTTCTCAGTGGCTTGAAACAACATGCCCCGGTAGGCATCAAGGACGTACTTGCATGTCTGGATCCGCTCTTCGTCTGTCTTGGGAATGAACGACGGGAATGTCGAGCGGCAGACCCCCTGCATTTCCTTTGGCAGTGGTGGCTCATACTTGGTGATGCCCAGGATGTCAGACACGTCATCTCCGACGCCTCGATCCGCGACAAAACCGTTCAATATAGCGACTGAGAACACGAGTCCTTGGGAAATCTGGCCCTTCAATCGCACGGTTTTCAAGCGGAACTTATGCGCCCGCATGAACTCAAACTCGGGGTCATCTTCCGGGAATTTTGAGTCTACTTCACAGAACACAATTTTCTGTCCGACGTTGTAATTCATGACCTTCTGGACAACACACTGCCAGCCGAGGATAGTCGCGACTTCGATTTTATCTGCGCCCTCGATGGGGTCCAGCGCCTCAATAACCTGTATACTGGCCATCTTGCGACCGGTCGGCTCCTCTTCCGTGACTTCTTCAGCTACCATTGCCTCTTGTCCTCCATAGTTGGTGAGAATCCTAGAGCCAGACGTAGATCCACTTCAGTGACTAGACCGGCGTTGATAAGTCCTCGCGATTCTGGAGTAATTACTCCATTGGGTTCGATGAAGTAAGCTTCTGTCCATATCCGAACGCAGGTTCGGCGCGGTTTTCCGAACGTCATGTGAGTGCATTTCCACGCTCGCGGATTGTCCTCGCACTGCACGAGGGTTTGACGTTTGCACGCTGGGCATGGCAGGACGATATCTGTGAAGTGTGCATCTCTACTGGCATTGGTCGTGACGCTGAGTGCCGCCGCCGCCATCAGGCGTCGCCCCACATCTCCTTGACCGAATCCTCGTCATCTGGTGGCTGTACTATGTTCACCGACGGAGTAGCACGTCTACCCGCCCAAATCAGCGTGGCAAAGAACAAGATGATGATCGCCAAAACGATGGTGTAGACGTCCAACCCAACTCGCGTTGAAATGTATACGATACCGGATACGGTTGCGGCCCAGAATAACACTTCGTAGAAACTCAAGACTAATCCTTTTCTGCGAGCCCGCCTCACGAGCCGCAACTACGCTGCTGCACTAACGGCGAGATCCTCGATCTCTACCGGAGTCTGTGCCCCCCTCTCGATTTGTAGTTTCCATTTGTTGGCCCACACCACGTCGGCGCAGTGTAGGACCAGGGTGTCTCCTCTCAACTCTGGCTTGATGCCCACTAACTTCTTGATATTGTCAGCGACGTAGCCTCGACTCCGATAATCACCATCGGAGCATCCATCATTGACCGCGAACTGGCCGAGTAGGTAGTAAACCGCGTCTGACCATAACTCTCGTGCCTTTCCAGTGGCACGACAGGACTTCATGATCGAAATTTCGGCGCGGTCTAAATCCTCGGCTGGACACTGTAGATAATTCATGCCGCCTCCTCAAGTGAATCTAGGTATAGCGTCAGTTCATTAGCGGTTTGCTGTGGACTCTTTCGGCCAACGGGAAGCATTTGCAGGTTCTTCCCACCCTTAACCCAGTTTGAATAGGTAGCCCCCCAAGACTTGACAACCCTCCGCTTCTTGGCATGCCAATCCACACACTCCCCGGCCTCGAAGACATGGTCAACGCCTGGGTAGCGGTCTATGACCCTCTTGAACTGAGCCACAGAGGTTTTGTCGTCAGGCTTAATGTTGGGGAACACGGCAAGTAACTCCTGGACCTCGGGTGAGAGTTGTTGGAGGAGTTCTTGTGAAGTGGCTGGCGGCGTACCCTCCACTTCGATAGAAGTGGATTCTTCCTCTATCTCTCTCTCTTCATCTCCCTCTCCCTCTTGTAGGAGAAACTTTGGAGAAACTTCCTGCAAACTTTCCTCAAACTCCGGTATCGCATCTATCTTATCTTGACGCGCTGCCGCCTGACGGTCCTTACTGTACTTACGTTTCTTGATGTAAGCCCCCATGTGGGTATGCCAGTCGTGCAGATACCATGAGTCTCCGTCGTCGTCAAGGAACCCGGCCTCAGCCATGCTGGACTCTATGAGGCTCCCATCAGCGGATAGTTTCATGACATCCTTGAGGATGAAGGCGGCGTCGCGCTTAGTTATGAGTCCGTCCTCTGCACTATCAAGCGCCCAAGACCACAGCCTCACTAGCGATCCGACAGCGGAGTTCTCGTCAATCTGAAGCATCATCCGTAGTCGTTTAGTCTTACGATGATGTTCAAGATCGGAGTCTATCTGGACCCACGGCATTTAGAGATGCCTCCCCTTGTTGAACACGAGAGCACGTTTTGTCAGTCGCTCCATCTGCTTGAACGTTGGCATGTTATCGCCCTTTTGGTGGTTACATTTGCGACACAAGACTTGCAGGTTAGTGTCCGCTTTGTCGCCGCCGAATGGACTGTTGATTGGCATGAGGTGATCTATCTGCAAATCTTCCTGAGTCCCGCAATACTGGCATCGGCACCCATCTCTAACGAGTATTCTGGTCCGCTTATCCATTCCTATGTTTCTGGAATCCCTGATGAATTTCTTGAATTCCAACTCCCATTCAGCCTCAGTCATTTGTGGGCACTCATTCCCCCGTCAGCACCTTTCTCTGTATCCTGTATAGTATACCCTTTTTTACAGCAGCGTGTACAGCAACGCCGGGACGCCTCATGCTGATTGCTGATTACTGTGGGTTATTTGTAGACTGATTGGACACATCCTGAGTGCTTCTGATTCTCGTGCAGTAGAAGTCGCAATTCCATGCATTTAAGTATGTTTCCCTTGTGATTTAGCGGCGCTGCGAAGATTGACGGGTTCTTGTACAGCACGATTTACAGCAGAGCGCCCCTTGCCGGCCTCTAAAATTGAGTCCATGGCGTCTGAAACCGCTACGCCCATCTCGGGTAGGTAGTGGCTGTAGATATCCTGGGTGAACGATGCGCTGGAGTGTCCGAGCGCATGCTGGACATATCCAGAGTGGACCCCGAGTCCAAATAGTAGCGTGGCAAACGTATGCCGTAGGTCGTGGATTCTGATATGCGGCAGCCCAGCCTCGGCGAGATGGCGATGGAAGTGGGTATGAGTGGTGTTACCGGGAAGTGGAGTACCGATCTCGGTCGTGAAGATGAGGCCGAGGTCCTGCCATACCATTGCCCTTAATCGCATCTCGTTTTGCATATTCTTGTGTAGGTTGAGCGCGTTAAGGGTACTTAGGGGGATCGGGACCCGCCGCCGACCGGACGTAGTTTTTGGTTCCGCGAACTCGAAGTCCAGGGTAGTCTTAAATCGGCACGAGCGCGAGATGATGAAGTCTGTGCCGTCGATGTCTCCCCACCGTAGCGCCTGTGCTTCTCCGTAGCGTAGGCCGCAGGTCACTAGGACTGCCCACAGAGCATGCCATTTCGTACCTTCGGAGACCTCAAGAAGTTGGGCTACCTGTTCTGCGTTCAAGGGGATGATCGGAAACTTGGACGACTTAGGTAATCGCAGTCGGTGAGCGGGGCTGGAATCAATTATTTCGTCATCGACTGCATCATTGAAGGCCCGGTGCATCGCCGCGTAGTGGAATCGGATTGTAGCGGGTTCTCCAGTGAGGTCATCCAGTGTTCGTTGAAGGTGTTCTCGCCGGACCTTGCTCATTCGCAGCTTTCCGATGTGCGGTTTGATGTACCGAACAGAGACGCTGTACTTAAAGATGGTTGCGGGCGCCAACTCTTTACGGGTTGCCAGACCCTTAATCCATCGGTCGAGGTAGTCATCAACTCGCTGTTCGCCCCCGTATAGTTCTGACCGATAGGATTTTTTCCAGGATCCGAGTTTACTGACGACCTCACTGCGTGTCCACGCATAGAAGTATTTTCTCTTGCCGTTGGCTAGCCACGTGGCGGCGACCCAGCGTTTGTCACATGCTCGTTGATATACGGAATCCTCGCTGTTTCCCCGTCGCGCCACAGTTCCTCCAGGTTTGCCTCGACGTATCGGTCAATGGCCCAGTCGGGGAATAGCCGACGGCGATTGACCTTGAACGATGCTATCTTACCTGAAGACACCAATCGGTGTACAGTCGGAATGCTTACGTGCAGGGCCTCAGCGACATCTGGCACCTCAAGTATTCGGGTCATGGTCTCACGACTATCCACCCCTCGGAACGAGCGCATTTCCTGATTGCGCGACACGTTTTCGCGTTGGCGATGATGATTGTGTCCGTGTCATTTTTAAGGGCATACGCCTCGTCATTAGGTACAAACGAACTGCACTGGAGTTTTATCTCGGGCGTTATGGAATCAATGGCACCTTGTACGTCATCGATCACTGTTTTACAGATTCCCCCCACCTCCTGTACACTAGTAATCCGCACCATTCGTCCCCCATCGGTATCCTGCACTCAATCAGACAATAGTCTTCGCGCTTCATGTTGACCGTCTTCCAGAACTCCTCGCTATTCATCGCCCGGAACTCCAGTCCGAACTCAGGGGTGTATAGTACGTACATCACTGCCCATCCCCGTATGGTCCCTGTGCGCCCTCAATCATGTTGATTCCAGGTCATATCCAAGTTCTAGGACGCAGACATTACACAGGGTTAACCCCAGCGCGACAAGACCAAGCAAGGGGATTTTCACTGATACCCTTAGCCAAATTTCAGTGGGGCCGTCAAGGGCAGTGCCGCAGTTTTCACAGACGGCATCTTCCCGTACTGGATCCCTACTGACTGCAATCCGGGCGGTTCTATCGCCGTGGTAGAGTGGTATGGTCTTCACTCTGCTGACCCCTTACGTTTCGTGGGAACTAAACTTACCTCGATGGGATTCCCGTTTTCATCGACAGTCATCTCTGAGCGTAAGAGGCCGTCCTCTAGCATCTTGACTATCTGGCGGCAGCGGGTAAGCGCCTTGTCGTCGGATAGAAAATCGCGCGTATCGGGGTCTATCATACTGCTATTCCTCTCCGCTCACATTCCTCCTCAATCGCCTGAATCTGACGATTGATATATGGAACCAACTTTCTACTAGATTCGAACGCACCACGGTGTCGGAGCCGCATCTGGTACTGGCTGACTAGCGCATCGTCTGAGTAGCGCCCGAAGTCACATGTGAAATCAGACGGGGGCGTCACGCTGCGGCCTCAAGGTCAGCAAGTCCGCTGAACTGAAAACTCTCGTGGTACAGAAGGGCATAGTTACGCATGTCCTGTATCTTGCGAACGACGCGCCTGGCGTACTCTTCACTCGGGCCGACCTCGAAGTTCTTCCTTTTGCCGCCTATTTTGGCGTGAACCCACCACGTCTGCGATTCCTTCTTTTGATAGCTGTAGATGATGTCTCTAATGGGGTCAGGCGTGAACTTCATAGCAAAACTCCTTGGAGCATTTTTAGAGCCGCCCTGCGAGTGATTACCAAGTCGTTTTCTGCGTACTCATAGACCTTGGGACGATTCTCGGGGCCATCCCACATCGCACCAAAATCTGCTCCATCCCCGTTCTTGCCCTCTATACCGAGGGTGACGCAGAGGTTGTGCAGGCTGATGTAGTCGTGACTGAACCCGAGTTGGCTGACCTTCAACAGGTCGATGAAGTATCGGGACAGATACAGTCCGCCGTGGTACTCCTTAGTAACCCCTGCCGGGATTGGTATTTCGAGGTCCCAGCTACGGTGGATAAGTACGCTCATGTCCCAGTCGAGGTTGAACCCCACAATCGGGACCCCGTCCTCTATCAAGGACTGGATAACGCCCCATCCTTCGATCAAGTTACTCTGTTCATAGTCTCCGGCGCACATCTGAAACGAACCGTCAGGCATAGAAAAGTTAATCATCTTGACGGCGGCGGTAGCGGGATTGAGCGCAGCCTTATCGACGAACTTGGTCCGCTGCTTCTCTAGAGACTCGGCGATGGATTCAGGCTTGGTGCAGCGTTTGTCTGCTGAGAAGTGCCACAGTGCCGCTCGTTCCTCGGCGTGTTCATGTTTCGCCGTCTCGATATCGATTACCGCAAATATAGGGTCTTCCATCATGCGGCGTCATCCAAGGGGTATACACGGTCGAATTCAAGTTCATATTCATCCGCCGCATTGACGAAGCCGCGCACGTACTCCAAAAACTCACGGCGCTTGGCGGGGTTCACCATGTTTCGGTACACCCGCCTGACGGCTTCGGCTGGCTGCCCCTGTTCGATCCAGTAGACAAACGCGCTGCGCTCAAATGAGTTCAATTTGCCACACCTAAGTCCTTAACGATCTGCCTAAATGAAAACATGACATTCCTCACAGACTTCGAAATAGTTGCAATCCTCGTTACTTTCGCTTGCTATCCGCAACAACAGCGTTGTAAACTGGACTACATTGAACGGGAATCTTATCACCAACCATTACGTATACATCCTAACACGGATAGGCTGAACCTTGCAACCCATTCGTAGAAAATACATACCTAAATCCGAAAACATTAGGTCAGGACCCGATACGGACCCCGACTATACGGCGCTGGGGCATCTCTTCCGCGAGCGGCGTGAGTCACAGAATCTCAGCCAGGCGGAGTTGTCGCGCCGGATCGACATGGGTCTCGACTATCTGCGGGGCATAGAAGCGGGAACACGAGCACGTCCGGGAATGAACAGCATCGCCAAGATAGCGGCGGAACTAGGCATCACGCCAGACGAGGTGTTCTCGGTTGCCAAACTGCCGGTGGCCACCGCCCTCTTCGAGACGGAAGAGTTGGCCCAACTATGGGTTCAACTTAGTGCTCGGGACCGATCCATACTGATTGGGCTAGCCCAGGAGTTTATTCGTAAGACTCACTGAGTGCGCTATAACTAGTCATCTACGGGAAGGGTGGTTAGTGGTGAAGCAAGAGTGTGTAGCAGTTCGTATTGAGCCGACAAACAGGTCGTTTCGTCTTCATGTGGTAAGTATCGGTCTGCTGATTGCCCTGTTGTCTACCGCCGCAATTGGGGAGTATGATCACGTCTCGGCATATGGCCCTGCACCAGCGACCATAAGCGGCATACCTCACACCTTGAAGTTGGGGCACGGATACGTCGGACGGCTTGCGGCTAATAGCAACGCGCACTATCGGTTCAACGATTCCTCGGGTAACGTGATACTCGGGGGAACCGGTAAGCAAGTAGTGGTGTATGCGTTCCGTCACGGCCCCTACTGGTTACATATAGAGGTGGGCGGCGACAACTCCCCGAATACTCAGGTGGCGTCGTGGATAGGCGTCGTTAAGTAGCGGGTCTCCACCACGTCCTTGCATAGCACACAGTGGACATCACAGAGTGTCCACCATCTCTGTTCCTGGTAGAACCTTACTTTGCCTGTGGCGACTTCCTCGCAACCGGGGATCTCGCACAACTCAGGTAATTGGCACATCTGTTCCATAACCTGAGTATACAACTGCCGCGCCCAAAACAACGAGCGCGGCAGGGGTCGTGTATCGTTGGTGGCTCAAGGCGATTGAGGCAGTAGGAGAAGAGTAGGTGTCTCACCGCCGCGCATCCCAGTGGCCGTCCTTGAATGTCATGCCCTTTTGTCGGGCAGCCCTATTCACGGCTTCTACTAACTTGTCGAAATCCTCCAGGGCGATGGAGTTGTGGTATTCCTGTTCCTCGTCATCAATCTCGATATTGCTACCCGCCAGTCTAAATTGGATGCAAGGGAACCCTGGCGGCCCGATGCGCCACCATTGTATGTCGTGCTGATCCTCGTGGTTTCTGAACATCAGTCTGGTTCCCAGTCATCGGGCGGAAGGAAACAATCGCATTGTTTATATCGCCAAGCCGGCTTAGTGTCGCCATTGTCGTGCAAGAAGTGTTTAGCGCATACGCCGACTTGGTATCGGTACCCTTTTGACTTGGCATAGTGAATCTCCACGGGGGCTGACGCATCATCCCACCAATCCCCCTTAACGACCGCAGGGCCATGGTATTCAGTACTACGCAGCATCTTCTGAAACAACCCCGCACGAGACATCAGGAATTCCTGCCTCTTGCGCTCATCGAGATTGCAGCGAACCGCTACGTCAAGATCATGAAGATCCTGGGCGGTCAGGAGTGTGCAATGCCCACTACCGTCATCGTCTTTGACGGCGATGCACACATACTCGCCATTGAAGGTTGCAGTAACTTCTTGGTCGTCAAACCTCGACCCGAGGTGCATCGTGTAGTCCTCGGACAACTCTCGGACTAGGTGATTCTCGTACTTTTCCCCTGATGACATCACGCCACCTTCTCATTGAGATACTCTGCCCATCCGTGATCCTCAAACCTGGGTCGGATCATGCGCCAGTGTAGTTTCACGCGGTCCCACATAAGAACATAGTAGGACTCACCCGTGGTGTCGTAGCAGTGCTTTGGCGCCCTGCCAGGCTCCCAGACCCCCACTTCCGGTGTATCAGTGGGGATCATCACTGCTGTAAGCCCGTGGTCTTTGAACCAGGAACACAGTTTGTGGGCGACGGCCCACGTCATGTGCTCCTTGCCCACAAGTCTGTCTTGGCCGACGTCCTCGTAGGGGATCACATCGTTTCCTGCATCTTGAGTCTGTGTTGGGCTGCCATGTCATACAGGGTCGAGAGATCGGCGGTGGGCAGGGATTCCAGTTTCTGTCCGGGCTTCAGACTGCCCGTGACGGTGGCCTTGAACGAGGCATTGGTTTTTGATAGGTCGCGGACGGTCGCGCACATCTCGGCCTTAGTCATGGGTTTGTAGTTAATTCTCTGCTGGAGGTCATTGATGAGGGAGGAGATTACGGGGCCACTCATCTTGTCGAGGCCCTCAAGTTCTTCCCCAAGTCGCTTCGCCATGGATTGTGCGATCCTTATCTGCTCGGCGGACGCACCTGTGGATTCCGTGTACTCGGGTCCGTCCTCGGGTTCGCGTTCGCCAGCCTTCACCTCAAGAGATGCAATTAGTGTTGCCGCACCGTGTGAGGTCATGGTGTTGAAGTTCCTGGATTCCCCCTCGAACTCGAGTTGGTCGTCCAGTTGCTTGATTCGCTTGACCTGAGCGGGAGTGGGCTTGGCGACAACCTCCTGGACTTCGGCGACGAATTTATCGGCGTCACCGGCATCGGCTATTTCGGTAGCCACTTCGAGGATATTTTCTTCTGATGGTTTTGTGACGACGGGGGGGGCTGGCTCATCGCCTGAACTGAGCCATTTCTTAATAGTTTCGGCCATTGCTCCATCTGGCTTCACAATCGCCTCGCCGTCAAGTTCCGGGCAGCGAGACTTCGAGACGGTCAGACGGTTTTCAATGTCCAGGCTGAGGACGAGATCGGCCTCATATTCCGTAGTGTCCCGCTGGACGATGCCGAGGCCCACTTTCTTTGGGACCTTGACGGCCTTGCCTTCCTTGTTCGTACGCTCCTCTATCACGTAGTCGGTCTTTACGCGCATCGTCATGATGACGTGGATCGGAGCCGACAGGATAGTGTCTATGAGTTGGTTTTGGAGCGGGGTCCCGACTCGGCCCCATGTCTGGAATGAGTTACCGCCAGTGGGAGTCTTAGCATCCACCTGCTCCAATACTCCGCCCTTGCCGCTCCAAGCGTGACTGAGACTGTCTATGATGAGGACGTCGTACTTGTTTGCGACGGCCAGTTTTATGGCCGATATGTACGTCTGCGGTGAGAATTCATCAAGTTCAATGCAGTCAAAATCGAAGTTGTATGTCTTATTTTCAGTCTGGTGGTGGACGGTAACGGGTCCTGAATACAGACTGGCGCTAGCGTGTTCACTATCGACAACAAGGATTTTTCCATCCTTGCCAGCCAACACTTGGGCGAAGATCAGCGAGACGAGTGTCTTTCCGCTCCCGCTTGGTCCGGTAAGGGCCATTCGTAGCTTGCGTTGTTTCTTGGTCGCCTTCTTAATCGTCAGTTGGGTCATGCTGCTTTCCTCTCTGGCAGGCATCTGCCGCCTTTTAACTTGTAGATGGCGTCTCTGTAGGCCGCCAAGTAACGCACCTGATCCGCCGTGTTGTTACGCTTGATAGCGGAGTTGTACTTCTCTAGTAGTTCGTGGGATATTTTCCCTAAGTTTTCAGCCACATCATTCCTCCTCGTTCTGTCGTTCCAGAGTCTTCAGGAGCGCCTTGATTGCATCTACACCTCGTTCACACCCAAGTGATTGGAATACTAGTCCACACGCCTCAGTGATCTCCCACAGGTCCGAGAAATCCAGTACGTAGTGGTCCCCCATGAACACCAGCCTGTCAAGCGTGTCAATGGCGTGATCTTCAGACACGGGGTGCTGGGGTAACTCCCCGTCCTGTAGGCGTTCCTTTATGGTTATGGGTGTGGATGGAAATTCCATCACTTCCTCCTAAGCAGATTGGGCTCGCCGTCCTCAAACTTGAGTTGGGTGGCCGGTACGACGGATTCATCCTTCATCCTGTTGATGGCGTCCTGCATTTCCTTGACGGACTCCTCGGCGCCTCGCACCTGTCGGCTGTTGGAGTCGTAGATCTTCCGCATGAAGTCCAAGGTTCGCTGACGACAGGCCAGACTTGCTTCCAGATCCACGAGTGTTGGCGGCGGTTTGGGGTGGGGCTTGTACGGGCGGTGCGATGTGACGCTGATCCCCTTTGGTTCCTTCTTAGTGAGACTCATGCTGCCGCCACCTCACCGAAGTAACCGCGCATAAATTCAGTGCAGCATTCGAGCGTTGGGATTCGCACGGGGCTGCCCATTAGGTCCGCGACGTACACCCACCATTCCCCCCGCCTCTCAATGGCTGAGGCACTCAGTCCGCGCGCATTCATGAGTTCAGATATACTGCGTGATTCGCCTTCAGTCATCCCCACAGCCCTTGACACGAACACGGGCCGATACGCTCCCCTTCGTGAGTGTGAATTACGCCATCATCGTTGCATCTAGGACAGATAACGTGACCCGAGTTAATGAGTGCGTTAAGAACGTGGTATGGCATGCGCTCTAGGTCCTTGAGATGCCCCCGGCATTTTTCGTAATCGACCACGATGCCTCGATAGTGGGTGTAGGGGATGCCCCGCTTGTCTGCCTTAAGGAGGGGCATGTGGGCCGCCATGGCCATAGCTTGGTAGTGTGCCTTGGTGTCCATCATCACTCAGCCTCTAGTGCCTGATCTTCACGGTAGTCCGCGTCGTTCTGAAGCTCGCGAACTCCCAGTTCGTCGCCGGTCAGATACGCCAGGGCAGCAAATCGCTCCTTATCCTCGGCGCCAACGGAATCCCTGACACTGGCCGCGCGAAAGAACGCATGATGGTCCACCAGGGAATGGGTTGGGGTGTTGGCGCAGGTCTCGATTTGACCCGCCGACCACGCCGGGTGAGCGTCACAGTACAGTTTCTCGGCTTCAAACATTCGGTGCCCCCTAATAGGTCTACAGTCCAGTGTACCGTACCGTATACGATTTTGTCAAATCAAAGGAGTGGTTATTTCTACTCGTATGCCACGGCGAGACGCGCGTCAGTCATCGCAGCACCCCCGAACCAACCATAATTAGAGTGCTAATAATCACTCCTATCCAGATGCCTCCAATAAAAAGAATCAGCGGGTCAATGGAGTGGCCGAGTTGACTGGCGAAGTCTTTCCGGGTGCGCTCTACTTCCCAGAATTGGTAGTTTAAGGTGCCCTTCGGATATGGGTTTTTCATCGGCCCCTATGCCTCAGTGACATCTTAGATTCGGGTTTACTCCCCCAGGATTCGGGGACTGGAAAATTAGCGTGATACTCAGCCTCCGCTGAGCAGGCATCAAGATCAGCCTGCTCCTGCTCATAGAGGGCATCTTGAATGCCTTGTTCGTAGTCTTCATAGGCCCAATCATCTTCGAACATCTACAGCCCCTTCCCATTGATCGCGTCATTTAGGGCGTCGCGTATATCGACAGCACATGTCATGTGAAATGAGCGGTTGTGGTCCTCCAGAATTTCCTCGATCTCGACGTACTCCATCTCGTTTATAGGGAACCCGCACTGATCGCATACTGGCACCAGGCGCCCTTGTTTGATGCCCTGGGTTTCGCGGTAGATGTTCACAGTTCCTTGAATCCCCTTCCCTCGGGATCAATCTCTTTCTGTTTGTTCTGCATTTCACTGAGTGTGTGTTGAAGGGCGGGTATTAAGTTGTCCCTGAGGTAGATCGCGACTGCGGTCTTGCTGTCGTTTCCCTTCCCGGCTTTCCACAGGTTCTCTGCCGTGATGTTGAGTACGGTGAGGATTGACTCAGTGGCCGAAACTTCACCCGCGATGGTCCCGCGCTTGTAGATGGTTTCGTGCTTAGATAGTTCCATTTCCTCCATGCGCTTCAGGCCCGCATCGTGTTCCTCGTCTAGGTCCTTAAGGGGTGGGTGCCCGATATCCCCTCTCAATGAGTTTATTTTTGCCGACTTCTGTTCTGTCTCGTCTGCGATCATTTTCTGATCCTCCCGTATTGATTGCCACGGAGGTCGGGTTAGCCTGACTGCTTCGCAAAGTTCATATTCACTTACGTCTAGGTCCTTCAGTTCTTCTATGTCGCTCATGACCCACCTCCGTCGTACCCAATTCCGAGATCGTCCATCTGCGTTAAGTTGCTATTGGTCGTGCTCATGACCCGCCTCCAAAGTATTCACTGCCTTCTACAACGCTGCCCGCTCCGTCACCCCACATGGTGCGCTCAGTACGGCGGTCTAGCCACGCCCGTGCATAACCCTTGTCATGGAACGTCATTACTCCATTTCCCCAACGCATGGTAATGACGTATACTCGAAGATTCTCGGGGTCGCGCCTGACCGTTGGGTAGAGACCGAGTTCGCGGAACCAGAGTGAGACATCGAGTGCGTCCTGTAGGGACATGGTTCCCTTGTCCTCGCCAGCGCCAATCCTCTTGGCCTGGTATTGCTTGAACGTAGTATACGTCTCAAGATGTTCCTCGCGCCGCATCTCCTTGAGGTCTCCCTCTATGCCTATAAGGAGTGGGTGGCGCGGCGCCCCCAGTTCCGCGAGTCTGTGCTCCGTCTGTTCAATGAGGGCGAATGCCCTATCGCTGAATGGTGTTTTCATACTCCTATCACCTTCAATATGATTAGACCGATAGCCGTGAACACCACAAGCCACAGGATTAATATGAGAACCGTCGCCAGTGTCTCATACTTCTCGTGCTCGGGTTGGATAACGTAGAGCGGGACGCGCGCCCCCGGCAGGTTGTGATTATTCATTCCGGCATCCTTCGCACATCCAGTGCATACACTCGACCGTCATTTAGCGTGACCTGAACGTGCTGATCCGCCTCCATCGGCCAGCGCGTGATGAAGGCGTAATCGTCCCACGACCACCCGTCAGAACAGTCGCCACATATCAACACGTCAGGACTCGGGATTAACAAGGGGTCATCGAAGCCCCCTATGTCGTCATGCATTCCTAGGATGATGTAGTCGGCCTCTTTCTCTCCGTTATCGTTCACCCAGCAAACGTCGCACTTGCCGGGTGGCGTCGGGCCGCGCTCAAACTCGGCATCGTCGGAATCGTCATCTTGTATCAATGCGCCACCTCCGTAATGTATATCTACTTCCATATACACTGTACACGATTCCGTATACGATAGCAAGTCCGATTTTTACTTGCTATCCAGATGGGGTGTTCGATATAGTAGGTTGGAGCCGTATACAGTAGAGGATACCCAGTGAAGGGCACCAAGAGGATTCAAGAAAATTCTCACTTGCGTCCTGACAGCAAAAGTATTTGCTAGAAACACTTGAGGCATGGTACTATTACAGTGAGATAAGGTCAAAAGTACCTTAAACGACCGCCACGGACACCCGTAGGCGGTATTTTTATGACCATTTGATAGCGCGGTCGTCCGGTTCGGCAAATAGTGAAGCATCTGTGCCGAGAGCCACACGCAAAGCGGCGACGCGACTTTGGTTTCCATAAAGAACTCCCCGGTTTCCGCTCTTGTAAAGTCTGGAGCCTGTCCGGGACGCAGACTTTTCTGCCCGCATAGCGGGTAACGGCGGGAAATGGCATTTCTCCGCGCCGAGAGGCAAATGAAAGGCTGCGGCTGTTGGGCCAGGGGGTAATCCCCTGGCTTCACGCTGCCTCACGCCCACCAGCGGGCGTCAATAACCCCTGGAGGGCGACCCCGTGCGACGAATTTTTGTGCTCCTGGCTGGCATTGCGCTTAGCCTTTCATTAGTGGTTCCGAGTAACGCGGCTCCCGCGCTGTTTCATCCGATGTACATGCTCGGGTCATTTGCGCACACTCAGCCCTGCTCCCAGTACTGGCATGAGAAGCAAGCGCCAAACGGCCTGTATTACGCGATCTGTGGATATACTCCAAGCCAGATAACGGGCGCTTACGGTCTGACGCCCCTTATAAGGTACGGAATCGACGGGCGCGGCACGACCATAGCGATTGTCGATGCCTTTTCATCCCCATACGCAGCCTCGGATCTAGCGAAGTACGACGAGGCACACGGTCTACCCAAGGCTAATCTCACGGTAGTGTCAAAAGCCAGTTACGATTCGGGCTGGGCGATTGAGGAAGAGCTTGATCTAGAAGCGGCCCACACCATCGCACCCGGCGCAAAGTTGATATACATCGGGGCTAACAGTGCCTACACCACAGACCTACAGGGAGCCATCCTCAACGCCATATCGTTCCACCCCAATGTCATTTCTGATTCATGGGGGCAGGCGCAGGATGCAGAGAATCTTCCTGCCGCTGATCGGAACCGGTTCGAGGCTATTTTCGCACAGGCAATTCAGCAGAAGATCGGGGTGTTCTTTGCCTCGGGTGACAGCGGAGACAACGCCTCCTATTACGCGCATGACCCCAACCCCACCAACGGTCCAGTCAGGGAGCCGGGGTACCCAGCGTCCAGTCCTCAGGTGACGGCAGTCGGTGGCACGGTGCTGGCGATAGGCAAAAAGAACAACTACAAGTTTGAAACTGGCTGGTCGACTTTCGACAGAACCGACAACTTCTACATGTACGGGTCAGGCGGGGGCTCAAGTGTGTGGTGGCGGCAGCCATCGTATCAAAGAGGGATTGTGCCGTGCCGCTTGCAGTACTACCGAGACATCCTGCATCACCCCATGCGGGTAACACCAGACATCTCAATGGTCGCTTCACCCTCAACTCCGTTCCTTATCGGCGTGACGATAAACGGCAAATACCAAGAGGGACCGGTTGGCGGCACGAGTTTAGCATCCCCGATGATGGCGGCTGTCGAGGCGCTAGCAGATCAGGTGGGTGGCAGGCATGGTTTTCTCAACCCTGAACTGTATGCCATGTACCAGACACGCGCGCTCCGAGATGTCTACTGGCATCCTGTGACGCTGATTGACACTCCACTGCGAGTGCAGGAGGCGTGGGGAACCACGCTTCATGTCAGGCGCGGCTTCGACGATATGACAGGTCTCGGTTCGATAAACGGAGCGAATTTCATATTCGCCTTGGCGTCCCAGGGGCAAGCACTTGATGTGGCGCCTAATCGAATACTGCCGCCGCAGATTTTGTAGTTAGTGAAAGGAGGTGATGCAATGTCGAACATCACCGTCGGACGCTACACAAAAACCCCGGCAGAGGAACGGGCCACTTGGCCGCCCAATGTTGGTGAGCCTTCTGACCACTGGCAGGGATGGATTGCCCCGGAGGGCGATTCCCCTGAGTGGTGCATGTTCATCGACTTGGCTGGAAGGCCACTCGTAATACTGCGGGACTAATAGCGTCAAGGTTGTGTGGGGCGGGATGAGCCTCAGGCAACTGACTAAGTCAGTTTAAGAAGGGTTGGAGGCGATTAGTGAAGTATTTTTTGAAGTATTTTTTGATATATCTAGCGATTCAGTTGGCGTTAATGGGATTCGTGTTCGGCGTATGGGGTATTAGCGTATCTCCCCACTTCCCGGATGGATACAAACTCATGGCTGATGGAGTCTTGTTTCTTCTTGCATCAATCTCCTGGGCGTGTATCGCCGGAGCGCTGCGCGACTGATGCCCAAAAAGCTCTCTCAACTCACGGATCTTGAGCCAGACGCACGCAACGCAAATCTTGGCACCGAGCGCGGCCATGGCCTCCTAGAGGAGAGTTTATTCCGCTACGGGGCGGGGCGGTCCATCCTAGTTGATAAGAACGGGAACGTAGTTGCGGGCAACAAGGTGCTTGAATGCGCCGCCGCTATTGATCTTGGTGCCAAGTTTATTCACACGACAGGTCAAGAACTTGTCGTTGTGGTCAGGGACGATCTCGATCTCTACGAAGACAAGGCCGCAAGATCTCTTGCCTATTCAGATAATCGCGTCGCGGACCTAGATCTGGAATGGAATGTTCCTATTGTTCTTGAGGACATGAAGGAACTCAATCTAGATCAGTTCTTCACTTCACTTGAGTTAGAGCACATGGCGGAAGTCGAACCGCAAGCCGAGGAACAGGTCAAATCCTACACCGTAGTCGTCGAGTGTGAGGACGTAGAACAGCAGACCGACCTCCTGCGCCGATTCCAAGATGAAGGCCTAAAGGTCCATGCCCGCTAAATTAGCCAAACGAGAAACCCGTAAAGCCGCCGACGCTTGCACCGCATATCTGGAGATGAGCGGACGTAGGAGTGTGCGACGCCTTCAACCCATGTTAGTGGAGAAACTAGGCGACGAAGCGCCCTCCCTCTTTTCCTTGAACCTGTGGAGCATGAGTTTCAACTGGGTTAAGCGAGCAGAGTCCTTTGACCGCGAGGTCGAGGAACGCAAGCGTGAACTGGCGATAGAGCGCGAATCTGAATATCGAGTCATGGTCAGGGACGAACGGCTCAATGCCGCACGAGCTGCACGAGGGGCCGCCATGAAGTTAATTGTTGACCCCAAGCTCAGGACCGTCAAAGAGAGACCTACGCCCCGCGAAGTAGAGGCGGCAGCCAACGCCATTGCCAGAGTGGGTGACCAAGAGCGGTTGGACCTCGGTGAGGCTACGGAGCGGACAGAGGAGACACGAGTGGTAATCGTCAGAAGTTACGGCGAGAACAGTCAAGAAATAATCGACTCCATCTAATGGGGAAACGACTCAATAAGCATGAGTGGTTTGTTGGACCGTGTGATCTGAAAGTCGCGCAGCGCCTAGTTAAGGATTATCACTACTCCCATACAAGTGGTACTCCTACCTACTGCCACGGAATGTGCAAGTCTGACGGAAAGATTGTGGGGGCTGCGCTATGGATGCCTCCAACCCGTGAGGCGGCGATGAACACCTACCCCGAAGGGGACTGGAGAAAAGTACTGTCCTTATCGCGTCTGGTTTGCCATCCTGATGTGCCGAAGAATGGGGCCAGCTTTCTGATGGCGGGAAGTATACGCATTATTAGTAAACAGGGAAATTGGCGTTGCTTAGTGACGTATGCCGACACATCTCAAGGTCATACTGGTGCAATATATCGCGCGACAAACTGGGAATATGTTGGAGCGACGGTGACACGAGATATATGGCGCGACTCGCAGGGTCTTATGAGGTCAAAGAAGCATGGCCATGAATCGTATTCTCGCGACCACATGATTGGTCAAGGATGGGAACAGCAGGAAGCGTGTCCCAAACACAAGTTTCGGATGCTCCTCCCATTCAAGGAATCTAAGGGTGAACAAGTTCAGTTATTCGACATGGCGGCGTAGGGGGTTTGTCTAATGGCTGAGCAAGTAGAAGTTGTCTACGAGCCTCGCGGCGGCGTGCTTGAGTTGTTCAAGTCCCGTGATCCTCAGATTTTGATTGCAGGGCCGGCACGATCGGGCAAAAGCAGGGGTGCAATCGAGAAACTTCATTTGGCCCTCATGAAATATCCCGGCGCTAAGGCATTGATGGCTCGTAAGATCGAGGCCGCGCTGAAGCCCGCTGCCCTACAGGACTACATCGAGCACGTAGCTAAGGCGGAGCTGGACTCTGGGAACATCACGCGCTACGGCGGCGGCCCCATGGAACCCGCTCACTTTAGATATTGGAACGAAGCAAAGTTGTACTGGACTGGACTCAGCAAGGCATCGGGCGAAACATCTATGCCTAAATTCATGTCGCAGGAGTACGACATCATCTACGTCCAGCAGGCAGAGGAGGCATCGCAGGACGAGTACGAGACGCTAATCACTCGTCTCTCAAACGGGGTTATGCCATACCAGCAAATCATCTGCGACGTGAACCCACAGCAGCCGAGGCACTGGCTAAAACTTAGGGCTGATCGCGGTCTCATGAAGATGATTAACTCTACTCATCATGATAATCCTCGTCTTTACACGGCGGACGGACAGCTAACTGAGTTCGGGGATACATATATAAACGGTGTGCTCGGTTCCCTGACTGGCGTGCGGCGCAAACGCCTACTTGAAGGTGTGTGGGCCGTTGCGCAGGGGGCGGTTTACAGCGACTGGGACCCGGATGTTCACGTTATACCCACCTTTGATCTGCGAAGCGCTAGAAAATTAATAGGGGGCATTGACTTTGGCCATCGTGACCCTGGCGTATATCTAGCGTGGGCTATCGACAAGGATGACAACATGATCCTTGTCGATGAGATATTCCAGACGAAACGGAACATTCCATGGTGGCGACAGGCGATCCAGAGTTCACGGGAGACGCATCTCACGAGCGTTATCTATGCCGATCCCTCAAACCCAGCGGCCATCGAGGAACTACAAGATGCTGGCCTGCCTGTAGTAAAGGCTCAAAACAGTATCCCCGTTGGGATATCAG